>Ga0073902_10000641_pt1 | contig 20239 bp, 13 predicted proteins | sample KloWWTmeKNB19Kit_FD_66667 | JGI IMG/M metagenome (GOLD analysis project Ga0073902, IMG submission 66667) | Active sludge microbial communities from Klosterneuburg, Austria, studying microevolution and ecology of nitrifiers - Klosterneuburg... | ecosystem: Engineered > WWTP > Aerobic digester >...
AGGTATAAAGTGTCTTTTAATTATTAACCAATTTGTAATAACGATAACAAATACTCAATCAGGATGACTTAGCTTTTTAGTGACCTGAAAATACCAAATTCCACACCCCTTAATTCAGCCAGTCCTTTTAGTCGTCCAATAGCCGAGTAGCCGGGATAGGTTGTTTTCTTCAGATCATCTAACATCTGGTGCCCATGATCGGGTCGCATGGGGATAGAAATATTTCTTCGTTGCATTATCAGTAATACTTCCTTTATTATTTCATACATATCTGAATCACCTGCCAGGTGATCCGCCTCATAAAAATTACCTTCAGCATCCCGTTTTGTATTTCTTAAATGAAGAAAATGGATATGATCTCCAAAACGTTTCAGCATTTTCAACAGGTCATTATCCGGTCTCGCACCAAAGGAACCAGTGCAGAAACATAATCCATTGGCAGGAGATGGTGCCGCCTGCAGTAAATCAGCAGCATCCTGCTCTGTACTTACAATTCTTGGTAAACCCAGAACGGCATAAGGCGGATCATCCGGATGAATAGCCATTTTGAGTCCGCATTCCTCTGCTACGGGTACAATCTGTTGCAGAAAATAATACAGGTGTGCTTTCAGCTTTGCTGCATCTATGTCTTCATAAGTCTTTAATGCTTTCAGAATCTGTTCTTCGGTAAACTGTTCCTCGCTACCGGGCAATCCCAACAAAGCATTGCGGAAGAGAGTTTCTTCTTCTTCATCTGTCATCCGTTCAAACCTGAATCTGGCTTTTTTTATTTCCTCTTCCGTGTAATCATGTTCAGCACCGGGTCTTTTTAATAAGAATAAATCAAAGGCAATAAAAGCGGAACGCTCAAAATATAATGCCCTGCTCCCATCCGGCATCATATAAGAAATATCAGTCCGCATCCAATCCAGTACCGGCATGAAATTATAGGTAACGACTTTCAAGCCGCATTGCGCCACATTGCGAAGGCTCTGTTTATAATTTTCAATATGCTGTAAATAATTACCAGACTGTTTTTTTATATCCTCACTTACCGGCAGGCTCTCAATCACCGTCCAGCTCATACCTGCATCTTTGATTACCTGTTTCCTTTTAGCAATCTCTTCTATAGCCCATACTTCACCAACAGGAATATGATGTAGTGCGGTGACAACACCAGTGCACCCCGATTGCCGGATATCAGATAAGCTAACCGGGTCGTTTGGTCCGAACCAACGCATAGTTTGTTCCATTAACATAACTATCCTTCTTTTTAATAGTAAAAAATAGTGACAGGCCTGCTTGTATTAAAGAGTCCATCTTATTGCTTTTTATCAACGATATCCAATAAAAGTTGTACCAATACTCTCCCTGCCGAATTAACCGGTAAAACTTATCATTACAAAAGCAACGATGGCGATGACCGCTAATGAAAGAATGATATCCCATACATTATAGCTTGCACGATTTGCTGTTTTTTGTTCCATAGATAACGTACTGTAGGTAAGCCCCATTACCTTTTCCGGGGTTGGTGCTTTTGTCAGCAGGCTTACAGTTACACATAAACCCACACAGAACAGGAAGAACCACGCTGCAAAAGTGAGAAAATTAGTAGTTGCAATACTATAGAGCATACTTCCCGGTTCCAGTGAATTGCGGCTTAATTCCAATGCAATCCTGAGAATTGCTATAATTAAACCAGCTATCAGTGTAGTAATAGCTCCCTGGCTGTTGATTCGTTTACTAAAAATTCCAAGTAAGAAAACCGCTGTGATCGGCGGTGCAATATATGCCTGTACCGATTGCAGGTATTCATATAATACGCCTGAAATATTCTGCATAATTGGTATCCATAAAATGCCCAGTATTACTACCACTGTTGTAGCCATTCGGCCTATCTTCAATAATTTTTCTTCCGAATCATTAGGCCTAAGTTTTTTATAAATATCTACGGTAAACAAAGTTGAACAGGAATTAAAAACAGAGGCCAGCGAACTCATCAATGCTGCCAATAAACCGGCAGCTACCAGGCCCCGCAAACCAGCAGGCATTTTATTCATCAGTAAAGAAGCAAATGCCTGGTCGGCACTATCCCAGCTTAACTCACCTTTATTTTTTAATGCCAGGGCTACTACACCAGGAATCAAGAAAAGAAATACCGGTAAAAGTTTCAATAAACCACCAAAAATAGTACCTCTTCTCCCCTCCTTAATATTCTTAGCCGCCAATACCCTTTGCACTATATACTGATCTGTACACCAATACCAGGTTCCTACGATTGAACTGGTAATGACCAATGGCAACCAAGGAAACTCAGCATCACTGTTAGGTCTCCACATATTAAGATAGCCCGGGGCAAGATTTGCTTTTACTTCCGCCCAGCCCCCTGCTGCATCAATGCCAATAAATGTTAGAGTGGCTGCACCTGCTACAAGTATCACAGTCTGGATTGCCTCTGTATACGCTACGGCCCTCATACCTCCCAATACAGTATAGACGCCTGTTATCACTACCGTCACCAGGGCACCGGTCCAGAAATCAATATGTAACAATGAAGAAATTACAATACCACCGGCATAAACGGTAACAGAAACTTTAGTCAAAATATAAGCCATCAGTGAAAACACACTTAAAAACCATCGGGTACCGGAATTAAATCTTTTCTCTAAAAATTCGGGCATGGTAAATACACCACTACGTAAGTAAAAAGGCAGGAATACCCATCCAAGGGTAATAACCAACCAGGCATGTAATTCATAAATGAGCAATGGCATCTTTCCTCCGGCACCAGCACCGGCAAGACCCACTACATGCTCTGATCCAATATTGGAGGCAAAGATGGATGCGCCGATCACAAACCACCCCAAACTGCGGCCGGCTAAAAAATAGTCCTCTGTATTTTTTTGCTTACGGGTTACTACCCAGATAGCAACGCCTATCAGAAGGGCAAAATAGCAGGCTATCACTACCCAATCGAGTGTTGCAAATCTTTCCATGAGATAATTTTAAACGGTGTTAAATGTATCTGTTGATGATGTTTTCCAAATACTCCTGCTTACCACTCTTAACAGCAGGCTCCCCTTTTTCAATTGCATAAGCCCTCAGGTCTTCAAGGGATAATTTTCCTTGTTCAAATTCCTTTCCTTTACCGCTGTCAAACGATGCATATCGTTCTGCCCTGATCTTTTTATAATCGGACTTATTCAGTATGTTATCAGCAGTGATCAATGCTCTTGCAAAAATATCCATACCGCCGATGTGTGCATGAAACAGGTCTTCCGGGTCAGTTGAATTGCGACGGATCTTGGCATCGAAGTTGATTCCACCTCCTTTAAAACCACCTGCTTCCAGAATAACCAGCATAGCTTCTGTCAATTCATTAATATCATTCGGGAATTGGTCTGTATCCCAACCATTCTGGTAATCACCGCGGTTGGCATCAATACTACCCAGTACACCAGCATCAGCAGCCACCTGTAGTTCATGTGTGAAGGTATGCCCGGCCAGTGTTGCATGATTTACTTCAATATTCAAACTAAAATCATTCAGCAGATCATGTTGCCGTAAGAAACCGATCACAGTTTCGCTGTCATAATCGTATTGATGCTTGGATGGTTCACAAGGTTTGGGCTCAATAAAGAATTTTCCTTTGAACCCGTTCTTCCTGGCGTAATCTTTTGCTGCATGTAAAAAAACAGCGAAGTGCTCTTTCTCTCTTTTCATTTGGGTATTCAGTAAACTCATATAACCCTCTCTTCCTCCCCAAAACACATAATTTTCACCACCCAATGCAATGGTGGCATCCAATGCTGCCTTCACCTGCGCTGCCCCATGAGTTAATACATGAAAATCGGGGTTTGTTGCTGCACCATTCATGTATCTCCTGTTGGAAAATAAATTTGCAGTGCCCCAGAGTAGTTTTACACCACTTACTTTTTGCTTCTCCGCCAGATAATCAGTTATGGCTTGCAGTCTGCGGTCATTTTCTTTTACATCGTTTGTATAGTCCACTGCATCCACATCATGAAAGCAATAATATGGCAAACCCAGTTTTGTGATGAATTCAAAAGCTGCATCAGCTTTATCTTTTGCTCTTTCAACAGCATCTGTTTTTTCATTCCATGAAAACAAATGAGTAGGTTCTCCGAATGGATCAGCACCGTTCCCACAGAAGCTGTGCCAGTAAGCACAGGCAAACCGCAAATACTCTTTCATAGTTTTGCCTGCAACCACTTTACTTTCATCATACCACCGGTAGGCTAATGGATTATCTGACTGAGTACCTTCATATTTTATCTTACTTATCCCTTTAAAATATTCTTTCGTACCTGTTATGACTGTCATTTTATTACCTATTTAAAATTATTAAATCAGTTTAATTGTTTTTCTAACTGGATCAACCATTTATTATAAAATTCATCATATGCCCTTTTACCATTAGGGGTAATCAGCTGAATAGGTTCAAAATGCCGGAAAGCTTCTTTGGCATCGGTATATATTTTTGCGCCCAATCCGCTCCCAATTGCTGCACCAACACTGCCATCACTATTATATAACTCAACTTGTATGTCAAGAATATTGACAAAGCATTCGGAAAAAACATCACTTAAAAACATATTGGCTTTACCAGCCCTGATCACTTGCGGATGCATTCCGTTTTCCCGCATGATATCCAGTCCATAACGGAAAGCAAAAGCGATTCCTTCCTGCGCTGCGCGGTACAGATGTGCCTGGTTATGCTTGTTCAGGTCGATATTATAGATATGAGACTGGACAATTTTATTCTTCAGCATTCGTTCGGCTCCGTTGCCAAAAGGTAATATTATCATGCCATCACTTCCCGGCTTAACTGATGCTGCAATATCATTAATTTGCTGGTAAGACAAAGAGTTCCCGGCTATGTTTTTAACCCAACGGTTTAAAATACCCGTACCATTAATACAAAGCAGCACCCCCAGCCTTTTTTGAGCAGTGGTATAATTGACATGTGCAAAGGTGTTCACTCTTGATTCATTATCATAAGTCAGCTGATCACTGACTCCATATATAACTCCTGAAGTACCGGCCGTAGCCGCTACTTCCCCGGGTTCCAGTACATTTAATGATAATGCATTATTAGGCTGGTCCCCGGATTTATAAGTAACCGGTATCCCCTCAGTCAAAGACAAAGCAACAGCAACTTTCTTCAACACTTTTCCATGTTCTGCAAAAACATCCCTGACAGGAGGAATTATGGGAGTACTAAAACCATAGTATTCAAAAACATCTTTCGATAATTCGTTCTGCTTAAAATCCCAAAACACACCCTCTGATAATGAAGATACACTGGTAGTAATCTCCCCGGTAAGTTTCATGGCAATAAAGTCACCGGGCAACATTATTTTATCTACCCGGGCAAATAGTTCCGGTTCATTAGTTTTTACCCATGCCAGTTTTGAAGCAGTGAAATTACCCGGAGAATTCAGCAGGTGCAGCAAACATTTTTCACGGCCAATCTCTTCAAATGCTTTGTCCCCGATTTCTACAGCCCGGCTGTCGCACCAAATAATACTGTTGCGCAAAACTTTTTGATCCTTATCGACCATCACCAGGCCGTGCATCTGGTAGGCAATTCCAATAGCAGCAATATCTTTTGGATTATACCGGCGTTGTGCATGCAACTTGAGAATGGCCAGTTGCACATGTTCCCACCACATATCTGCAGACTGTTCTGCCCAGCCTTGTTCGAGTGCAATAATGTCCGATTCTGTTTCAGGGTATTGTGCAGCAGCAATACATTGCCTGGTGGATGCGTCCACAACAGATGCTTTGACTGACGATGTCCCGATATCTATTCCTAGTAAAAGCGCTGCCAATCGTTGAAATTTTTTGAATTTTAAAAATAAGGAAGGATGAAAGAATTCACCCCTCCTTTTTGATTGCTATACGACTGCTTATTAAAAAAATATTGATACAAATCATTTTTAACTACTTTAACCTTCAAACTTCTCAAAATTTAGACAACACACCCTAAAAAACTTATTTACTGAAAACCCATCATACCTAACTTAGCCGGTAACCTCCACTCTTTCTATCCCCAATTCTTTTCCATTTTTAATACATAGTATTACACGTAATGTTTGGCTTTCAATTTTATTGCTCCACTAAGGTTACTATACTTTTTCCCGGAATAGTATACGTAAAACTATTATCTGAAATTGCAATAATACTCCCTTGTTCTGCATTCTTTGCTGAAGTAGTTAAATAGGGAATAAACGAAGTGACAGCAGTACCCTGGAAAATAATTTTCTGTTTTACATCAGTAGCACCCAGGTTAATCGCCACCACCACTTTCTTTATTCCATTTCTATAGGCAGATATCAACACATCAGTTCTGGAATTTGCAGATGAACCTAAACGAACGGCTCCCTCTTTTATAAACCGGGCAAATTGCGAAATGATATAACCCCTCTTGGTTATGATTCCATCCTGACCTATCGGACCATAAAACCGCTTTCCATACCACCAGATATAAGCATTAAAATTTGCCTTGGTAAAGCATTCATGTATTTCAATTGCTGTATTAAGGTTTGCAGTATAAGTGACATTTGTATCTAAGTGTTCGGTCATCCATACTTCTTTCCCTTTATTACTGGCCAATTGATTTTCAATAATACCTCCTCCATAAAGATGGGTGCCAACAATATCTAAATTGGCAGCAGCCGCATCATCAGATAAAATTGTATTGACATAAGTTTGGTTGTTGTTAACCAGTTCGGGGGCCATTAAACGGGTAGCTGTAACTAAGCTTCCTTGATCTTTTAGAAAATCCCTCATTTCTGTGGCCGTCCATACACAGCTTTCATAATTTGGTTCCCAGTCAGGCTCATTTTGAACGGATACAGCATACAACGGGGCACCATTGGAAGCCATATAAAGAGCAAAGTCATTCAGGTATCTTGCATAAGCCGCCCCACTGTCTGGAATTAGTTTTCCTCCAATGATATTATTATTCGTTTTCATCCTGGCAGGGGGACTCCAGGGGCTCGCAAATACTTTTGCACCGCGTTGAATGGCAGCTTTTGCATGATTAAGTTCTGTAGCCCTCCATGCATCATCAGATGCAATTCTGATTCTGAGAAGATTTAAACCTACATGGCCTGTTCCGGAACCGAAAAGCCTGTCAAACTCTTCATTGATTAAAGAGGAGGTATTTGGCGGTGCAAAAACAGTAGCACAACCGAATCCTTGAATAACCTGTTTATTTTCATTGGCCAGAATCGTAACTTCTGCACTAAGTACAGGTGTACTGCCGCCAGTGTTATTATCAGACCCTTTCTTAGAACATGACACAAATAAAATAAGAACTATTACCGGTAGCTTTTGCAGACCTCTAAAATATTTATTCTTAATAATCATATGTGATTTTGAAACCAGTGCAAGTAATTTATTTATTATTTCAATGATGACTGGTTTTAAACTGGTTATAAAGCACTTATTTACAATATTCCGGAATTACTTTTCTCACAACGAATAATACCAATACCATTCTTTAGTATGCCTCCCGTTCATTGGAAGTAAAATAAACCTGGTGGCTGGACCACTGCTATCAGTTGCCATTTTTTGACGTACCCTTCGCAGGAATGGGTTATTTTTTTGTTTACATCAGGAATCTTCAATTCATTTCTATTAGTCATCTTCAAAGTGAAAATTGAAAAGTCAACATTATACTCTGCAGTTAATCCTCCTGAGAAATTTAAAAACCGGGGATGGATCGAACTCATCCCCGGTTTAATTTACTTCTACATGATTAGCATTTTAAAATCCTATTGATAATTCGGATTTTGATAAGCAGCTTTTTCTTCCGGTGTCATTTCCATCCCGTCAAGCTGAGCCTGCGGAATAGGCCGGATATAATGCTTTGGCTCAATTGTACGTGTAAATGTTTGCGGTGTATGAGCACCATACGTTGGGGCACAAATTGAGTAGGAGCCAGCAAGCTCATTCCACTTCTGAGTACGTATCAAATCGAACCAACGATGTCCTTCACCGAAAAATTCACGGGAACGTTCCGCCAGGATATAGTTAATGTCAATCGTAGCAGGAGTGGCTGCTATCATCGCCGCACTATTATCTGCTATGTATGCTGCATTGTCTTTGTTCGAAAATTTCCACTTGCCTGCCCTTGCACGGATCACATTAATCAGGTCGCGGGCACTTTTACCTGCTACTGTGGTAGCACCTTTTACAGCTGCTTCAGCAGCAGTAAAATAAAGCTCAGAGAATTTGGCAATTTTAAAGGGGCGGGTACTTGGAGCATTAGGCTCTCCCAATCCAACACTTCCGGTACGATATACCCCCATCTTCCAGAGATTCGGAAATACAATCCTGCTTATTCCACTGGGAGCGATCACAAAATCGGCACGACCGGGTAACATACCGGCACCAACATTACTATAAGATTTTCCAGGAAAATTTGCACCTGTTGAATATGTTATACCAGCAGCCTGCGAATCATATTCGAGGAAGCTGAGTATGGGATCACCCGGAGCAACCGGCAAATCATTAGCGTTATAAAGCGTTGCATTTGTGGTTCCGCCTTTAGGCCAGTTGCCCCTGAAAACAGTATTAAATGTACCATCGTAACGGGAATCCAGTGTTTTTTCAGCAAATGTGTTTGTGAAAACGCCGATCGGAGGAGCCATCCTTGTATACGGACGTCCCAGACCCTGGGCGGCCTCACGCTGTACAGAGCTTACACCACTACCGGTACCATTTGAATTCGGAGCACTTCTGATTACAGTATAATTCCAGGTTACCATCCAAACAGCAGAATTTCTGCCACCACCCAGTTCACTTTGAAAACCTGTGAGTGGAGATCCATTATAAAATTCACTTTCCTGCGTATGGTCAGCATACAAAAGCATTTCTTTATTACGGTCATTACCACCTACGTGTACGTCATAAAAAGTATTTTCTAAGCCAAATGGACCTGGGTTGTCAATAGCCTCTACTGATACATCATAAGCCTTTTGGAAATACCATGCTGCATCATGACCATCCGGATCAGTTCTTGTCGTTAAGGGATAAGTAGGAATGTTGTTCGGATTTTGCAGCCACCAGGCATAGGTTAAATAGGCTTTCGCCAGGTAAAGGCGTGCCAATGTTTTTGTGGCGCCCCCGGTTACTCTGCCTGTAGCAGGCAAATCGTTTATTGCTGTCAGCAAATCAGGGAATATGGCTTTTGTATAAACTTCAGGCACAGTATTACGAACTGATGTTCTTGATGGAGTGGTATTGAATTTCAATTCCCCCGCACCAAGGTCTAATGGCACACCGCCAAATGTTTGTACTAACAGGAAGTAATCAAAAGCCCGGAAAAACCTTGCTTCGGCAATCAACGGTGCCGAAATACCAACTGCGGAAGCATTCTCAATAATTCCGCTGGCAGTATTGATATTAGAAAAAGCTGTTCCCCATAAAGCATCAGAACGACTGCTAGCAGCTGTTATGTTTCCAACGCCGCTAAGATCCATATCCTTAAAGTTTTGGTCAGCGCTTTGGGCCCAGGTATATTCGTCGGTGCCGGTTTCTAAAGTATTATAGTAATAGGGTTGACCAAAAATGAACCGCAGGTGGGCATATTGAGAAGTAATACCGCCAAGCACCCCTTTTTCGGTTTTAAAAAAACCGGGCTCATAAATACTGCGTGGCTGTTCATCCAGAATTTTATTACATCCCGTAGAAAATAACAGCATAAACAGTGCAGTTACAAAAACAGATTTTATTTGTATATATTTCATATTCGTATGATTTAAAATGTCAAATTAACGCCTACAATATAGTTGCGGGTTGAAGGGGTGTTAAACCCAACAGTAAGTATACGACGCAGATTTTGACTGAGGTTTACTGCCGCATTTTCATTTCCGAACGAATTTGTTTCCGGATCCAGACCCGATTCCTTATGGAATGGCGAGAACATAACAAACGGGTTTTGTGCGGTAAAATACATCCGCATATTAATATTGGGATTTTTTATCAGGCTCCGGCTTAGGTCGTACCCTAGTGTTATGGTACGAATTTTCATAAAGGAGCCATCAAAATAACTCAGGGTGCTGGCATACCTGGGATTATCATTACTAATCGGGCCTGCAGGGTTGGGATACTTTGCACCTGTATTAGTTGGTGTCCAGTAATCCACGTTTATATTATTTCTGCGACCTGTCAGTAAATTGAGATAGCCGTTTGAACCATGAATGGTACTGAAGAGGATGCCGCCACTTCTATAAATACCAACAATACCCAGGTCAAAACCTTTATAAGCTACACGGGTATTAAAGCCACCCTGGAAATCGGGGTCAACATCCATAATTTGCCTGTCGGCAGGTCCTATTGCTCTCACCGGTCTGCCATTAGCATCGTAATCACCGGTATAAAGCACCTTAATCATTCCGGCTGTTCCTCCCGGTTCTAAAATATTCAAGTAATTATCAGCACTATCTTTTGCATCCGTCCATAGACCAATTTTTTTGTAGTCATAGATGGCATTGATATTATGCCCCACAAACCACCAATTCGCCTCATCCCGGGTTTGCCCTGAAGCAAGCGATACAAGCTTATTGTTGTTTGTATAAAAGTTAACACCAGCTTCCCAGGTCCAGCCATTTACATTGTTGATGATCGTACCGTTCAGGCTAAGTTCAAATCCTTTGTTTTGTGTTGAACCAATGTTTGCAGTGTAGCCACTCACACCAGATGTGGGGGGCAGACTAAGTCCTAAAAGAATATCTTCGGTTTTGGTAATATAGTACTCAATAGTACCGGACAAGCGATTTTTAAAGGCAGAAAAATCAAGGCCAAAGTTCAAGGTCTTTGAAAATTCCCAACCTAAATCAACATTTGGCAGTTGTGATACATAGAACCCGGTGCTATAGGTTGACGGACCAAAGTTATAAGGCCTGGTATCTAATCTTCCAAGTGTAGAATAAGGTGCAATCGCCTGGTTGGAAGTTTGACCAAAGCCTACACGTAGTTTCAAAGTGTTAATGGCAGTAATATTCTGCATAAATGATTCTTTAGCGATATTCCATCCTACAGATAAGGCAGGATAAGTATGCCATTTCTTACCGGGTGCCAGCCTTGAAGAACCATCAGAACGCACAGTAGCAGAGATCATATAGCGGTTGTCATAAGAGTACATAACACGACCCATCGCTGACTTCAATCCCCATAACTGGTAGTCCTGGTTGGCCGGGTTTATTACCAGTTGTCCGGCAGCCTGACCCAGGTTATAAAATTGAAAAGCATCGGCTGGTATATCCTGTGCCGACATATTTGACCTGTTGTATTTGTTTTGCTCAGCAGAATAAAGGGCCACTGCGTTCACCGTGTGTTTTCCGCCAAAAGTGTGGTCGTAAGTTAGCAGGTTCTCCAATGTCCAATGATAAGTAAACCTGTTATCTACTGAAGCAGATGATATACTGGCAGGATTAACGCTGCCAACACCCTGTCCTGTATAAGCACCATTATTGAATTGTACATAATCCAGACCAAGATTTACCCTGTATTTCAAACCGTCGAGAAATGGTGCTTTCACTTCACCATATATAGCGTTGTAAGATGCAAAACCACGATCTTCATTAAGCCACTGATCGTTATCTTTTAATTGCTCCACTACATCCTTGGTAAAAATGAACTGGTCATCAGCTGCCATCCGTATTATTCTTTTCATACTACCATCTGGATTATACGGAGTAGAAATTGGCGACATGCTTAATGAATTATATAAGCCTACCTGGTTTCCCTGGCTTTCATTGTAGTTATTATTAGTGGTAAACCCAAATCGAAAATACTTACCCACCTGCTGATCAATAGATCCACGTAATGAATAACGCTTGTATTGCTGTGTAGGAATAATGCCCTGGTTAAGGTAATAACCCATCCCAAAATTATAGCTGCCAGCTTCAGAACCGCCCGAAAGGCTGACGTTATGATCTGTAACAATTCCTGTTTTGTAAAATAAATCCTGCCAGTCGGTATTTACATCGTTAGCCTCATCCTGACCGTTGGCGTATTGCCCCCTTGCGGCACGTAGCGCAACAAATTGCGGTCCGTTCATCATGGGATATTTAGCAAAAATGGATTGTGAACCAACATAAGTACTATAATTTATCCGGGGTTTTCTATTCTTGGATCCTTTATCTGTAGTTATCAGGAGTACACCGTTGGCGCCACGGGAACCATAAATAGCAGTTGCAGAAGCGTCTTTAAGTACTTCAATACTTTTTACATCATTAGGATTGATATCTGCCAATGAACCGATGAATGGAATTCCATCAAGAACGATTAACGGATTATTATCGGCACTCAGAGAACGTATACCCCTGATACGTATTTGCATGGTAGCTCCCGGCCGGGTTGAAGTTTGCGAAATTTCCACACCAGCTAACCTTCCTTGCAGGGCTTGTGTAACATTGGGTGACGGAACTTCACGCATTTTATCCCCATTTATCGAAGCAACCGAACCGGTAATAGCTTCTTTTCGTTGGGTACCATAACCAACCACAATAACTTCTCCCAGTGTTTTATCTGCTGAGGAAAGCGTCACATTTATTGTTGACTGGTTGTTTACTTTAATTTCCCGGCTTGTAAAATCAATGGAAGAAATTACAAGGGTTGCGTCTCCGGGAGCAGAGATCAGGAAGTTACCCTGCTCATTGCTCGTTGTACCATTTGTAGTTCCCTTCACCACCACAGAGGCACCCGACAATGGCTGACCATCATCTTTGGTGATCTTTCCCCGTACAGTTACATTTTGAGCAAAGGATTGCTGAGATACTGTCAATAATTGCATTAACAGTACCACAATCAATAAAAGAGGTTTAACCCCTTGCCTGCTCGTAAAGAATAGCTTTTTCAGTCTGGCAGTTTTTTTCATAATCTTAATTTTGGCAATTGAATAGTTGTAGAAACTTCAGTATAGGGAGCAGCAAATCCGCTGATGTACTGAATTGCATCAGCAGAACAAAAACTTATATCAGGACAGATGTAGAAATTTAAAAAGGAAGAAGCAAAATAGCTGGCAGGATAATCACTGAATAACCTTCCGGTACTGGCAGTAACAATTGGCTTATTTGAGCTAATTTTCTTCATACAGCAGTTGAAAACAGTGAACATTTTTAAGTTCAGCAATCGATATTTTTAGTAGTTGGCAAAACGAATATAATAGTTTTTTTTAAAATTGCAACCGATTGCAATTTTTTTTTTGAAAATTAGTAAGTTCCTTTACCAGACAAGGGAACACTATGGCGAGCGATAAAGAAATTACCATTTATGATATTGCCAAGCAGCTTAATATTTCCGCTACAACGGTAAGCAGGGGGTTAAAAGACCACCCCTCGATTAATAAACATACCCGGAAAAAAATAAACGATACGGCAAAGGAAATGGGGTACCGTTCCAATACTTTTGCCAGCAGCCTGCGCAGCAAAAGAACTCAAACTCTTGGAGTTATAGTCCCCAGATTAAACAGCTATTTTGTTTCTTCCGTACTGGCCGGAATGGAAGACGTTGCCAGTAAAGAAGGGTACAACCTGATCATCAGTCATTCCCTGGAAAGTTCAGAAAAAGAAGTAGCCAATGCAGCTACATTATTTAATAAAAGAGTGGATGGCCTGCTGGTCTCCCTGGCCTACGACACCGAAAATATTGATCACCTGAAACCCTTTTTCAAAAAAGGAATTCCCGTGGTTTTCTTTGACCGGACCTTCCCGCACCATGAAAGCACCTCAATCATTATTGATAATGCAAAAGCAGCATATGACATCACGAAACACTTGATAGACAAGGGTTGTAGAAGAATCATGCATCTTGGAGGTAATGTGCTGAGGAATGTTTATTCGGAGAGAATTAAAGGATATAAACAGGCTCTCAGGGACCACAACCTACCGTTCGAAGAAAAGCTATTATATATCAGCAAGCTTAGTGAAGATGCCGGCACCCAGGCAGGAGAACGCATCTTGAAAATGAAAGAAAAAGACAGGCCTGATGGTGTCTTTTCCGCCAACGATACTGCAGCGGTACATTGCATGCTAACATTAAAATCCGCTGGTTTCCGTATACCACAGGATATTGCATTTGCCGGTTTCAATAACGACCCCATCAGTAAAGTAATAGAACCAAACCTGACAACGGTTAATTACTCTGGTTATAACGTGGGAGAAGCTGCCGTCAGCAACCTGATCAATCATTTGAACGGGGTTACTGACATAAAAACTACCAACACCATCATTCTCCGGTGTGATCTGGTCATCCGTGAATCTTCTCAAAAAAACAAATCTTTGTAAATTGATTTTTTTTGCGATTTTTATGCAACCGATTGCACCATGAAACAGAAAAAAGACATTACCATCTATGATATTGCACAGAAACTGGATCTTTCATCCGCCACTGTCAGCCGTGCATTACAAGATCACCCGGCGGTAAATAAAAACACCAGGAAAAAAATCCAGGAAGCGGCCAAAGAGCTGGGGTATCGTCATAATACGTTTGCTAGCAGCCTGCGTAAACAAAAGACAAACACCATTGGTGTCATTGTGCATGAACTGAACAGTAACTTCATTACGTCTGTGTTGGCCGGGATAGAAAAAGTAACTACAGAAGCCGGATACGATCTTATCATTGCACACTCCTCGGAAAGTTATGATAAAGAAGCAGCCAATGCGCTGAACCTATTTCATAAACGGGTTGATGGCTTAATAGCTTCATTGGCCTTTGACACCAAAGGGCTGGATCATTATAATTTATATGAAGAAAAAGCCATTCCTGTAATTTTCTTCGACAGGGTGGAAGAGAACAGTGACAGCACAAAGGTCATCATTGATAATTATAAATGCGGTTACCAGGCTACGCAGCACCTGATAGAACAGGGTTGCAAAAGAATTGTACTGGTAACGGCTAACTTAAAACGAAATGTATATGCCCAACGGCATAAGGGTTATACGGATGCGTTATACGACAACAATATTCCTTATGAAAAGGACAGGGTTCTGATAAAAGATCTCAGTGAACAATGCGGTGTAGAAGCCGCTCTCCAGATACTTAAAATGAAACCGATTCCTGACGGTGCCTTTATCACCAATGATTTCTCAGCAGCTGTATGTATGCGTACCCTTAAAGAACATGGGGTTCGCATACCAGAAGATATTGCGATTGTTGGATTTAATAATGATGCCATAAGTAAACTGATTGAACCACAAATGACGACGATCGATTATCCCGGTATTGACATGGGTGAAATTGCGGCCCGAAATCTTATCAATCATCTCAAAGGTGTATCCAATATTAAACATACTAATACCATTGTAGTTCGTTCCGACCTTATCATCCGAAAATCATCACTGAGAATGAGAAAATAAACATCGGCCAAAACCAGCATATGCGAATATGAAAAAACTGTTGTTATTACTTTTCCTGTTTTCTTCGTTTGAGTATCTAAACGCAGAGAACGGCTATGACCTATGGCTGCGTTACAAAACCATTGACAATAAACAACTGCTCCACTTATACCGGCAACAGATAACCGGGCTTACTATCCATGGATCTTCACCAACCATTACCGCTGCAAAAGAAGAACTAAGTCTTGGATTACAAGGGCTGCTGCAAATAAAAATTCCTTTTACTTCCGGCACCCATCAAAAAGGAACTGTCCTGGCAGGAACACCCTCCTCCTCTCCTTCTATACGGCAACTTGGATTAACTTCCTACCTCCGGCAAACCGGCTCAGAGGGATTTATTATAATGACTAAAAAAATCAATGGCAATAATTGCATTGTCATCACTGCCAATACTGATACGGGCATCCTTTACGGTGTATTTCATTTTCTCCGGTTATTACAAACACATCAACCGGTCTCCCCGCTTAATATCATTTCATTCCCACGTTTGAAATTGAGATTGCTGAACCATTGGGATAACCTGAACCGAACGGTAGAAAGAGGATATGCCGGCTTTAGTATATGGAACTGGCATACATTACCGGGTTATATAGATAAAAGATATATTGATTATGCAAGAGCGAATGCATCCGTTGGAATTAATGGCACTGTACTTACGAATGTGAATGCCAATGCCACTATTCTGACGGAGCCCTATTTACAAAAAGTAAAAGCGTTAGCAGAGGTGTTCCGCCCTTATGGTATAAAAGTATATCTCACGGCAAGATTCAGTGCGCCAATAGAACTGGGTGGATTAAAAACAGCTGATCCATTGAATGAAGAAGTGCAGCAGTGGTGGAAGCAGAAGACAAAAGAAATTTATTCCCTCATACCCGACTTTGGGGGATTTCTGGTGAAAGCTAACAGTGAAGGACAACCGGGTCCGCAGGATTATAAACGAACCCATGCGGATGGAGCGAATATGCTGGCCGATGCGGTTGCTCCATATAATGGAATAGTTATCTGGCGTGCATTTGTCTATGCTGCTGAAAATCCGGTCGACAGACATAAACAGGCTTATGATGATTTTGTACCGCTGGATGGACAATTCAGAAAGAATGTTATGGTACAGGTAAAAAATGGCGCAATAGATTTTATGCCCCGAGAACCGTTTCATCCCTTATTTGGTGCAATGCCAAAAACACCATTGATGATGGAGTTCCAGGTAACCCAGGAATATCTTGGCCAGGGAACGAACCTTGTTTATCTGGCTCCCCTTTTCAAAGAAGTTTTAGAAAGTGATACCTACTGTAAAGGGAAAGGAAGTACTGTGGCCAAAGTGATCGATGGCAGTTTAGATAATCATTCTTTGAATGGAATGGCCGGAGTGGCAAATATTGGTAATGATATCAACTGGTGCGGACATCCGTTTGCACAGGCCAACTGGTATGCATTGGGAAGATTAAGCTGGGATTATACATTATCAAGCGAACAAATAGCTGAAGAATGGTTGCGGATGTCCTACATAAATAATTATTCATTTGTAGCCAATGCAAAAGAAATAATGATGCATAGCCGTGATATATATGTACAGTTTACTAATCCTATCGGATTACACCATATCATGGGAACCGGCCATCATTATGGTCCTGCTCCCTGGGTCAGTAACTTAAACCGTCCTGAATGGAACCCGGTATATTATCACAAAGCTGACAGTATTGGCATAGGTTTCAACAGGACATCCACCGGCAGTAATGCCATCGCACAATATTTCCCGGAAGCAAGAAAGCAATGGGAAGACATAAATTCCTGCGAAGAAAAAAATCTCCTCTGGTTTCACCATGTGCCATGGAATCATAAAATGAAAAGTGGCCGGACGGTATGGGAAGAGTTATGTCACCATTATTATACCGGTGCGGATCGGGTAAAACAAATGAAGCAAAAATGGGTAGCATTAAAACCATTTGTAGATAAAGACAGGTATGAACAGGTCATGCAATTACTGAATGTACAACACGAAGAAGCCATATGGTGGCGAAATGGATGTTTACTCTATTTTCAAACATTCAGCAAACAACCCATTCCTGCAGCATATGAACAGCCGGATAAAACGCTGGAGTATTATAAGAGCTTGCGGTTCCCTTTTGCGCCGGGGAATTGAAGCCCAGTCTCCGCAGGGTGGAAAACTTAGTTTGAAGGATAATTATTATCCAAAAAAGTAAAACAAATGAAATTTTTTATTAATAAAAGAAATTACAAATTATGAATGCTGGAAACTCCCCTTTAGGGATCGGGGACAAAAAAGTGGCAATAGTAACAGGAGGAGGTTCGGGATTGGGCTTTGCCATTGCAGAACGATTCACGCATAATGGTATCCTAACTATCATTGCTGGAAGAGATAAAGAGAAACTAGAAAATGCCAAAACACAGTTGGGAGAACTGTGCCATGCCATACCCTGCGATGTTAGTAAACTGGCCTCTATACCCGGGTTTGTTGCTGATGTGATCAATCAATTCGGTCATATAGATATACTGGTAAACAATGCCGGGATCAATATGAAAAAAGAATTTACGGAAGTTACTGATGAGGATTTTCAACGGATCATCACCACCAATCTTTCTGCCGTATTTGCCATGAGCAGGGAAGTAGTAAAAGAGATGCTGAAAAAGGGATCAGGCTCTATCATCAACATCAGTTCCATGGCAGCACAATACGGGTTGCCTAAAGTAATTGCGTACAGTGCGAGCAAAACAGCAATTGACGGATTAACCAGAGCGATGGCTGTTGAATTATCTCCCAAAGGTATCCGTGTAAATGCTATTGCCCCTGGATTTATTTACTCAGAAATGACAGCAAAGGCACTCGATAGTGATCCCGAAAGAAAAGCAAAAGTATTCAGCCGAACACCAATGGGCATTATGGGACAACCAGTTGATATTGGCGAAGCAGCTTATTTCCTTGCCAGTGATGCTGCGAAATATATAACCGGTGTTGTACTCCCTGTGGATGGGGGGAATAGCATCGGTTTTTGAAACGATTAACTATATGAAAAGAACACTAACAGCTCTGGTATTGCTGATGCAAAGCTTTGTTTCAAACAGTCAGCTGATTGTTGAAACAAATGCAACTGCCAATTCCTTTATGCTTGGTAACCCGTTCATATGTGTTGATACCAATGATGAGTCCCTCGTACAATTAGCTGCCGGGTTCTTGCAAAATGATATAAAAGCAGTTACAGGAGCAATCCCGGTACTTACCGGCTCATTACCAGACAAAGCTGAGACTGTCATAATAATCGGTTCTTTAAAAAGTTCACCACTTCTTCGATCACTTATAAAAAGCAATAAGATAAAGACGGACCATATTAATGGGAAATGGGAAGCCTACAGCATTCAGACAATAGAGAACCCTTTCAAAGGTATTGCCCATGCCCTTGTAATAACAGGCAGCGACAGAAGAGGAACTGCGTATGGTGTATTTGAATTGTCCAAACAAATTGGTGTATCACCCTGGTATTGGTGGGCCGATGTGCCGGTAAAAAAGAAAGAAGCAGTTTATATTAAGAAAAATTCTATCCACAGCGATTTACCTAAAGTAAAATACCGGGGCATTTTTATTAATGACGAAGCGCCTGCTCTTTCTAACTGGAGCAAAGAAAAATTCGGAGGCTTTAATCATCACTTTTATGAAAAAGTATTTGAACTGATCCTGAGACTGAAAGGGAATTATATATGGCCTGCCATGTGGGGTAATGCATTTTATTATGACGATTCTTTGAATATAAAATCAGCCGATGAGTACGGAATTGTGATCGGCACATCGCATCATGAGCCTTTGATGCGGGCACATGAAGAATGGAAATACTATGGAAAGGGACGCAAATGGAACTATGACAGTACAGAAACAGGCCTGAAAGAATTCTGGAAAGGGGGAATGGAAAGAGCATGGAATGAAAAAATCGTAAGTGTGGGGATGAGAGGTGATGGAGATGAGCCGATGTCAAGAGAAACAGCAACCGCCCTGCTGGAAAGAATTGTAAAAGATCAACGGCAGATCATTGAAGAAGTAACACAAAAACCTGCCAGCGAAACGCCACAACTCTGGGCCTTATACAAAGAAGTGCAAGACTACTATGATAAAGGTATGCGGGTGCCGGATGATATCACCCTGCTTTTATGTGATGATAACTGGGGTAACATCAGAAAATTGCCAAAACTTACTGATCCGCCCAGGAAAGGCGGGTATGGCATTTACTATCATTTTGATTATGTGGGTGGCCCCCGAAATTATAAATGGGTAAATACAAATCCGCTTCCTAGAATATGGGAACAAATGCACCTGGCATGGAAATATAATGCAAGACAGATCTGGATCGTGAATGTTGGTGATATCAAACCCATGGAATTTCCCATCTCCTTCTTTTTAGACTATGCCTGGAACCCAGAAAAAATTGGTGCAGATGATCTGCAGATATATGCAGAATATTGGAGTGCTTCACAATTTGGAAGTACCCACGCCAAAGAAATTGCTGATATCCTTGCTAAATATGCAAAATATAACGGAAGAAGAAAACCTGAGCTTCTTGATGCAAACACTTATAGTTTTAATTACAATGAATGGAGCACAGTAGTAAATGACTATAAAAGCCTGTTAAAAAAAGCAGAGGAAATAAATAAACAACTACCTGCGGAATATAAAGACGCCTACTTTCAATTGGTCTTACACCCGGTGAAAGCCTGCGCCAACCTGAACGAAATGTATTACCATGTTGCCCTGAACAAAGAAGCCTATAAAAATAAATGGGAAGAAGCTAACGGCTATGCTGATAAAGTGAAACAGCTTTATA
>Ga0073902_10000642_pt1 | contig 20230 bp, 11 predicted proteins | sample KloWWTmeKNB19Kit_FD_66667 | JGI IMG/M metagenome (GOLD analysis project Ga0073902, IMG submission 66667) | Active sludge microbial communities from Klosterneuburg, Austria, studying microevolution and ecology of nitrifiers - Klosterneuburg... | ecosystem: Engineered > WWTP > Aerobic digester >...
CTATAAGAAAGGTTCAATAGTTACTTCCTTCATTAATTCAATTTTGCTCGCATTTGCCATTGGGGTAATTGCATGGGAAGGAGTGCATAAAATTATGAACCCAAATCCGGTGAGCGGCAAGGTGATTATGTGGGTCGCATTAATTGGCGTATTTATCAATTTTACCTCTGCACTATTTTTTAGGAAAAATCAGAAAAAAGATCTTAATATAAAAGCGGCCTATTGGCACTTGATGGTAGATGCAATGGTTTCTTTGGGGGTTGTAGCCAGCGGAATAATTATTTATTATACACATTGGTATGCTCTTGATGGTATCATTGCATTGGGCATTTCTGTGGTCGTTTTATTCAGTACATGGAGTCTGTTTAAGGACAGTGCAATTGCAATATTGGACGGGGTTCCCGCCTCCGTTGACACCGATGAAATTAAAATACATTTAATGGGAATTAATGGTGTAGTGAATGTTCATCATTTGCATATCTGGGGAATCAGCACCAATGAAAATGCATTAACCGCTCATGTACAGATAACAGATATGAATCAGATTCCTGAAATTAAAAAGGCTATGAAAGCAGAACTGGAAGATCACTACATTTCCCATAGCACCTTAGAATTTGAATTGCTGGAAGAAAATTGTCCTGAATCAGAAATATAGCAATGTTTTATGCTCCCATGGAAAAATAATATTTCAACTATTCAATTAACATATATTGTCATTTTTTGGGTGGCCACTTTTCCTGATCAAAATATTTTTGCCCAGAACAATACTTCTGTACAAATAGTTGGTCAAATGAAAGACGTTATGTGGAAGGGAGAATTGTCCGGCAAAATTAATGTGGACACCATTGGAAACAAGTCACATTTATATGGTTTTGGACCGCTTGGGTATTTGAGGGGCGAAATATTGATCCTTGATGGAATCGCCTACCAATCAACCGTGGTAAATTCACAAGAGATGAAAGTAGAACAAAAAGAAAATATTTTAGCCCCCTTTTTCGCTTATGCCAACATCCAAAATTGGAATACCATCTCACTGCCTGAAGAGCTTAGCAATTTAAATGATTTAGAATATTTTCTGGATTCCATTTGCGCTGATAGGGAAATGCCCTTTTTCTTTAAAATATCAGGAAGTATTGATTCCGCCAATATACATGTTGTCAATCTTCCGGAAGGAATCAAAGTCCGCTCACCCGAAGAGGCTCATCAGGGCATTGTACATTACGACCTGGGCAATTCGGAAGTCCACATTATTGGATTTTATTCGCGAAATCATCAAACTATTTTTACCCATCACGACACCAACATGCACCTTCACTTAATTACCTGCGATCTTAAAAAAATGGGACATCTGGAAAGTTTAAGCTTTAATCCTCAGCGAATAAAGTTTTTTATCCAACCTTAACTTCTATGCCGCATAAAATTATGTTTAACATTTTTAATTTCTCCTAAAAGCCAGCAAAGGCAGGCAAGAAATTTTTCCATTCCCTAGAACGCGAATAAATGAAATTTGATTAATTGGATTGATGGAACTCATATTAAGCATGACATAATTTGTATTGTCTCCTGATTTAAATTGGATCAATCCTTTCTCAATTTTAAATTCCCTTCCAAGTAGGTCTATTATTGAAAACACAAGATTTTCAAGATTAACAGATGAATTAACTGCAAGCACCACCTCCTGTGCAGAGGTATAGGAATAAATGCTGACATCAGATGGTACCATTTCACTCGCAGCCGATGCCTCACAATTTAAATATGTACAGAAATAATCAGCCATTTCTGTGTATGCAAGGTCGGCGTTAGGGTTGTCGTTGAAAACATGCTGGTGTGAACGAATTCTTGAAATAGAATCTAAATAATATGCATGCAACACATGGTGCGTCACATCTCCTCTTACCCTTGGAGCTTGATTCGGATTCTGGTTGTAATAATATACAGGTGGATCCCCGGCATCTACATAGTTTGGCAAATCTAAATATTTCCGCAACGCGACAATATCAGGATGCCAATACATGTCCCGATGGCTGATTCTATAAAATGCAAGGTCATCGACAAATCCAAAGCTGTCAAACCAGTTGCTGTCCAAATGCACAATATTCGCCCATTGCGCTAAGTCCATTGTGGCAGGAGCGCTTATATGCCCAGCCACCTGCACATGTGTGGATTGCCGCAACAAGGGATCTGCGGCCAAGGAATCCGCATCTTTACCGGTTACTCCAATCCACAGTGCCATACATGCCCCTGCAGAACTTCCATACACCCCAATTTTGGCAGGATCAATGTTAAATTGATGAGCATTTAGTTTTAAAAATCGGATCATTCTTTCTCCATCCATCAAAATGGAGTCCAGTCGCGTGGTATGCGATAGCCTGTAATTGGCCGAAGCGAAAGATATGCCCCTGGATAAAAATGTTTGCATCAATTCGACCTGCCTTCCTTCTATCTCTTTATCACCTGCCCTGAAAGCACCTCCGTGAAAAAAAATAACCAAAGGTCTTGGACCTTTTCCGGCTTGGCTTAACCAAAGATTAAAATTTTGCAACACATCAGGTCCGTAAGGCTCATTTCTAAAATCAGGGATGGTATCCGTTTGCGCCATCAAATTACCTCGATGTAAGAATCCTATTTCTATCAGGCATAATAAAAAGAAAAATAAAAATCTTCTCATGGTACTTACTTATACATCATCAAAATTAGAACCTCCAGAACTTCTGTATGTAAGCTTGAAATCTTAGAGATGTACTCAAAGGTTGTCAAAATAATTGAATCATTTTTTTAAGAAAGATAAAACATTTACCCTACAGCCAAATAATATTTTTTACGATCAAAATTTTTAAATCCTTTGCCAACTATTTTTTTATTATCCTAAAAAATATATGTAAACAAAGATTTAACCCAAAAGTCTGGTTAATTTCGTCATTAAAAAGAACTTTAAAGATATTGAAACCGGAACCGGCCATGAAAATTATTATTCCAGATGACTATCAGAATGCACTTCATCAACTAGAATGTCGCAAAATATTAAAAGACCACGATCTGTCGAATCTGAATTCCCATTACAGCAACTCATCAGACCTTGCAGCCCAATGTGCGGAGGCAGATGTTCTGGTGCTGATCCGCGAACGGACAAAAATTAGTGAATCCCTGCTCTCCAAACTGCCAAATTTAAAACTTATCAGCCAAACGGGAAAAATTTCAAGACACATAGATCTTCAAGCCTGCACAAAATACAAAGTTGCGGTAGCCGAAGGAAAAGGTTCTCCAACAGCGCCTGCTGAATTGTGCTGGGCGTTGATCATGAATGCCTAGAGACAAATACCACAAGCAATGGAAGGTATGAAAAAAGGTCTCTGGCAAACCAATTTGGGACGTACGCTTAATGGACAGACCCTTGGTATTTGGGGGTATGGAAAAATTGGTAAAAAAATCGCTGCATACGCTCGTGCATTTGAAATGAAAGTGGTCGTTTGGGGTAGTTCAGAATCCAGAAATTGCGCCGTTCAGGATGGATTCACAGCAGCCGGAAGTAAAGAAGAATTCTTTACACAGTCTGATATCCTTACACTTCATCTGAGACTGACCGAATCCACAGAGGGAATTGTTCACCGAAGAGATTTAGCCCTTATGAAACCGGATTCACTTTTAGTCAATACCAGTCGGGCTGAATTAATTGAAAAGGGTGCATTGTTAGCTGCTATACAATCCGGAAGACCCGGTTTTTTGGCTTTAGATGTTTATGAAAATGAACCTATCTATGATCTTGACTTTCCATTGCTGCATTTCCCCAATGTGTTGTGTACACCTCATTTGGGCTATGCAGAAAAGAAATCATTTGAATTGTATTTTTCACAAGCATTTGAAAATGTGCTGGATTTTATCAATGGAAATAATTTGAATATTTTAAATCCGGATGTATTGCTATAAAATAATTATAGCTTGTTAACTCAAATAGCTTATAGATAAATATTATCTCTTAATATGAAATAATTTTACAGTTCCAAAAAATATCATTGACATTGCATACCCAAAAAATTATTTCTATCATCTGTAAATTTTAATACGAAAAAATAACACTCATTCGGAATGATGAAATTTATTACAAACCTTTTATAGATCTTACAATTAAGTATTTCCAATATCATTTTAAGATTAGCCAATATTCATTACATTTGAAGACGAATCATTAGATAAAAAAGGATTTCATTGAAAATTTTACCATTGTTTAAAATGTGAAAACTGATAAAGATGATTAAATTATTGAATACATATGTTTCATGCACTATAATTCTGCTATTTCTAATTGTCCTAATCTCTTTATCCAAGTTGGAAGGAGCCAGTTTCTATGTATCATACAATGCAACTAAAAATGGCAATGGCAGTTTTACTTCTCCCTGGGAATTGCAAAAAGCTTTAGATCACCCAACGCAATTACAGCCTGGGGACACTGTGTGGATTAGGGGAGGAAGATATCTCGGACAGGATTCCACCGGAGGCGTTAATGGTATATGCTATACCTGCCATACCAATGGTTCAGAATCACAACCTATCATTTTTAGAAATTACCAAAATGAGAGGGTTACCCTGGATGGAAAGTCTAATGGAATAATTCTAAACTTAGGCTCAAATTGTAGCTATACGTGGTTTTGGGGATTGGAAGTTATGAGCTCCAGTACTGCTCCAAGAGAATACACCAATGATCCCGGACATCCCAATCGTGGAAATATTTCATGCACTGCTCCCAGCATCAAATTCATAAATATGATTTTGCATGATGGTGCAGATGGTATTGACATTTGGATTGGTTCAAAAAATGCAGAACTATATGGCTGTGTAATTTACAACAACGGTTGGGATATCGCAGGTTCAGGTCATGGACATGGAATTTATACCCAGAATGATACATCGGGTACGATCAAATTGCATGATAATATTTTTTTTAGCAGCTTCGGATATAATGTCAGAGTTTGGTCAACAGGTAGGACCATCGATAATTATGACATACAGGGAAACATAATATTCAATGGAGGTTCTTGTTCGGAAAATAAAAATGGCGATACCCGCACGCACAATTTTTTTATAGTTCCTAACAACCCAAATGCACCCTGCAAAAATCTTGTGGTCAAGCATAATTTTACTTTTTCCGGCACTAACATGCCTCGACCACCTGTAAACGCATTTGGACTAAATTATGGAACTGTGGACATGACCCTTGATAGTAATATTCTGACTTGCCAAACAAGAATTGGTGGAACCGGTGTTAAATTGCTGGGCACTACATCAGTAAAAGGAAATAAAATATTAGGAGGAATTCATCCTACCAAAGGCTATTACCTATGGGGTTTTACTCCTGATGACTTCCCCGAAAATTATTATTCAGAAACTTTGCCGACTACCGGATTACAATATTTTATTAGAATGAACAAATACGAAACTGGAAGAGCACATTTAGTGATTTATAATTGGGAAAATTCTCCATCGGTAAAAATTGATATTTCGAATATCGGTCTTAAATCGGGTGAACGCATTGCCGTAATCAATGTAACTGATTTATATTCAGACACCCTAAATTACATCTACAATGGAAATGACCTTATTGACGTCCCAATGACTGGTCATTCAGCTGCACAAGCAATTGGGTCAACAAAGAAACCGGTCTCTCAATTTCCAGGATTTGGTGTATTTATCATTCAAAAGTCCGGTAGTATTATAAACAACACTTTGCACTCCGTTAGAAAATCAATTCTTGTTTCCGTATCCCCAAACCCATTTAACCATTGCACCAACTTTAAGGTTACAAATATGAATCATGAAATCTTTATGCTAAGTATTTATGACCATTTGGGAAAGCTTATGCATATGGAAAGATTTCAAAATCCTGAATTTTCTATATGTAAAGAAAAATTGCCGAATGGTATATATTCCTATCAAATTCAAAATGACCTTGGAACTTCTATAAAAAATGGCCTACTTTGTGTCTATTGAATCACCTATGAAAGTGCAGAAATAATCACTTCTTAAATAATATGAGAGTTAAATTTTTTCAGTATTCAAATAAAATTATAAGCTATGGGATATTGTGAAATTACAAAGGAAATATTTTTAAAAGTAATCTATCTTAAAGATTAAAGTTTGACAGGAAATGGACATATTATTTTAAGAATTAATCCATGCATTTCTTTAATTAATCTGTTAATATCATGTCCCCATCGAATTTTTTAAGTACTAAAGTGAATAAGGGATATCTTTAACCAACAAACCATTTTATTTAATGTGTTAAATCGTCAATATGTCTATTAAACCTAATTGTACTTTTGGATACTTTCTGGTATTTGCTTTTTTTATCATATCATCATCTCATGCCCAGATGCTTAAATTACCAGATGCAGGGATAAATTTTAAATGCAAGGCCGGAAGAACCATTGGCAACACAGAAATAGAAGTTAACTGGAATGCCCCTGGTGTAAAGGGGAGAGAAGGAAAGATATGGGGTACCTCCGTAGCTTATTTTGGTTACAGTGTACTTGGATTTGGATCCAATGTAGAATCGCCCTGGAGAGCAGGTGCTGACGAAAGCACCACCATTTCCTTTTCGAATGAGGTCAGCATAAATGGCAAAAAATTAGCCCCAGGTACTTATGGATTTTTCATTGCCCTTTACCCTGATTCCTGTGTCCTCATTTTCAATAAAAACACAGCCGGCTGGGGTAGTTATTTTTACAATGAGGACCTGGATGTGTTGCGCGTACCGGTCATTCAGCAAAAAAATCAAAAGGAAAATAAAGAAAGACTGGATTACACTTTTTCAAATCAGACAGACCATTCTGTTGAAATGGCGCTCGAATGGGAAAGATGGAGAATTCCATTTTTGGTAGAAATTGATTTGATTCATCAAACGCTTAATTCCATCAAGTCCCAGTTAAGTGGTGCCATGGGATTCGACCCTCCAAGTTTGGAGGCAGGCGCATTCTGGTGTTATCAAAACAATGTTAATTTAAAAGAAGCGCTTGAATGGATAAATACGGCTGTAGACCCGAATCTTGGTGGCATTAATTCCTTCAAAGCATTATCCACTAAAGCAGGAATCCTTTCCAAATTAGGTCAGAAAAATGAAGCCGACAAAATCATTGCCGGAGCCATCGACCTGGCAAGTCCATTGGAATTACATGCCTATGGAAGACAGCTGCTGAGGGAGAATAAAACGGTCGAAGCCATGTTCGCCTTTGAAAAAAATTATAAGAAAAATAAAGGAGCATGGCCAACAAATGTAGGAATGATGCGTGGATATTCTGCAATGGGCGAATTGACCAAAGCATTGGATCATGCCAGATCTGCGCTCAAACAAGCGCCCAATGCAGAAAATAAGAAAGTACTGGAGGATGCCATTAAAACACTTGAAAGTGGCCAGGCATTAAAGTGAATTCTGAATTGATATAATGTCAGGTTTTCAACCACCCTGTCACGCTCATTCTAGCTTTATGTGTAATTAAAACTTCATGTTCAAGCTGGTAGCTTCTAAAAAATACACACTTGCCGCTCATGGGGGCTATGGTCTGAACAACATCATCCTGATGTATGACCAATGAGCCACCATCTGATTCTATCCAATCAAGATTCAAATACATAATCATGGAAAAGCTTCGACTGTGATCGGAACGAAACTGATCTAAATGTCTTTTGTAAAAACTGCCGGGATCATATAAGGCATAATGAAATTCATAAGACTTGATTCCGGCATAGCAAGTTCTGTTCAAATAGCTTACGAACCGGTCCATTAATTTAAAGAATTCCTGTTCATATGCAAAATGATTTTCAGGATCAAGCCAACAAATACGATCTCCACGAACTAAGGAATCTGTTACATAAATTTCTTTATTACCCACTCCGGCGGGGACAAATTGATTACTTAGATCAAGTGCGCATAAATTTGTTTTAAGCTGAGCAGCCAATTCAATGGTAAGAAAATGTTCATCTATGCCGACCCGATCAGTCAAGAAGCTGTTAATTAAGGAATCAAATTCAATCTCCATTCTTTTGGATGAACACATGAAAACCAGGTGTAATCCCCAAGGTAATCAAAGTTAATCACACGTGGCTATTCAATCCGGAATTATTAATAATATTAACTTATGAATGAATAAAAGGAAAAGCTTCCATACCATAGATATTAATGTCACACATTTATAAGTACTAAAATCATGGCCAGGAGTCAGACACTACAAATAGGATATCACTTAAATCAATTTAACAACACAATATACTCCCAAATAAATATTTTGAACCTTACCAACTTATTTTAAATCTTTCCAAATATTTTAAGTATATTAATATTTAAGACAACCAAACTTGAAATTAAAAATAAATTATCTAAGCAATGTTACAGTTCCAAATTTAATTTTATTTTCGCAAGCCTTGCTTCTAATAATATACGCATAAACTCCTGGCAGAACTTCCTTCTCCATACTTGTTCCATTCCATTGAACATTTTTTGATTTGAATATGAGTGATCCCCATCGATCATAAACTTCCATTTCAAAGTCATTGGTAAACTGTATTCCGGGAAACAAATCATTTACCTGATCACCGTTTGGAGAAAAAACATTTGGAACAAAAAAACTATTATCTTCAATAAATTCCAGCCGTATGGAATCTACAAAAACACCACAAGCATTTGAAATCATGTAATAATAGTTCCCAGTTGAATGAATATCAATACTGGCTCCAACACTCCCATCAGACCATTCTGTCCTTGGATTCCCAGTAGAAAAATAAAATGTTTTTGGTCCACAAAATATTAAGTTTTCCGCCGGAAACCCAATTGGAATTGAATCATAGTAAACTTGTATTGTGTCATGAAAGTCATTACAAAGGTCTGAAAAAGAATACCAATAAATACCGGGAGAATTTATTTCAATCTTGTTAAGGTATTTGTCATTCCATAATTCATCAATATCGGGTAAAAATAAAATTAATTCAATTCCCTGACATAAAAAAGTATCTTCCGGCAAGTTTGGTTTTTCGTAAACAGGTATTTCGGTAATCTCTATTGAATCAGCTACAGTTCCACATGGCGTTGCAATAATGCCCCAATAAATACCTCCTTTTGTCACTGATCGAGACCTGCCTCTCAAATTATCAAACCATAATGTGCTGTCAGAATTTGAATTAAGTGTAATGATGGATCCCTGACAAATCAATGTGTCTGGACCCAAATCTATATTGGGATTTAGATAATAGTTCACGATTATGGAATCACTTAATTCTCCGCACAGACTTTTAATATTTGCTTTTACAAGGCCGTTCTTTTTGATCACAAAATAAGGACCAACTGATCCATCCTGCCAAATTGTAGATGGTTCATAAGTCCATATGGTATCAGACTCATTCGGACATAATGAAATATCTGGACCTAAATCCAAATTCAAATTTGGGAAAATAGATACCAAAATAGTATCCCTAACTGTATCACATAAAGTGTTGATTTCAGCCCAGTATTTCCCTGGTTTATCAACAAAGAGTTCTTTGCCTGTAGTTCCATCACTCCAAATTGTTGTGCTGTCATTTGATTTTAATGTCAAAGTTTCTCCCAAACAAATAATTGTGTCAGATCCCAAGGACAAAATGGGTTTATTTAAAATAGAGACCAAATAATTAACAACACTGTCACAATTTCCAATTCTGATTGTATCGTAATAGGATCCTGAATGAGTAATTTTCCTCCCATTGATAGTGATATTTTCACAAACAGCTGTATCAATTCTATTTATTGCCCCATTACAACAATCTATAAAACCTATATTTATAAAAATTCCATCATCTATAGAGCTACGTTCATTGAAATGTTCAATACTGATGACATAAGCTGAGTCTGGAATATTCTGCAAAATTAAAATACCTCCATCCCCTAATCCTAAACCTTTTACATGAAACAACAATTCCCTATCTCCAAAGACTACATTAACTTCATCGTGTGGAGGACTGAAATCTTTAAGAAGAATGCATAGATTAGATAAATCCAACAAGTTATTTGCCTGGTCATATATTCTCAATTTTCCAAATTGAGGTTTTGAATAGAGATTTGAATTTGGAAATTCTCCCAATAATATAACCATATCTTTTCTTTCAGAAATACCATCCAGTATCATTTTGTGGCTAAGCCTGGTAGTATTCAAATTACCAGGCATCCAAGGTGTGGGTATGGCGGTCAACAAATTAGGTGAAAAACCTGGTGTAAGTATTTGATAATTTGAAAAAAATGGATGAGTTGTTCCCATCTTAATATCGGCCTCTAAAGTAATGCTGCCTCTACTGGAATTACCAATAAATTCATAAATGGATTTCATCTCCCATTTCATCCACTCAATATTATTGCACTTGACCCTACAACTATCATTACATGCAATTTCACCAACCTGAATAGAATCAGAAATTAGACCACAGACAGTTGCATAACTTGCAGAATATTTACCTGACTTTGTAATAACGACTTCCTTCCCTATTGTACCATCACTCCATATTGTGGAATCGTAAGGAGAGTTTAATATAATTGATCTACCTCCGCAAATCAAAGTATCCTGTGGTAATATTAATTTTAAATCAGGATGAACAGTAACAAATAAACTATCCATCACTATGCCACATTGATTTTTTACCAAGGCAGTTATTAAACCCTCTGTTGAGACAACATAAAATGGCCCGATAGACCCATCCTGCCAAACAGTAGTAGCTTCATTAGTCCATATGGTATCGACTTCTTTTGGACATATCTGAAAATCCGGTCCCAGGTCAAGTAGAATTTTATTCACCTGACCAATAACAATTGAATCCCTATAAACACCACACGAATTTGCAACTTCTGCCCAATAAATTCCCGGTTTTGAAACCAACATACTATTTCCTACAGAACCATTACTCCAGAATGATTGATTAGAACTGGAAGTCAATAATATAGATGCCCCTTCACAAATTATTGTGTCAGGCCCTAATGAAAGGAAAGGTTTATTTAGAATTCTAATAGCATATTCAACTATACTATCACAATTGTTGACTTTAATAGTATCTGAATAGGAACCTGAATTTGTGAATACATTTCCTTTTAAAACAAATTTATCACAAGCGATCGTGTCTATTCTACTTATTTTAGGGATGCAACAATCAGGAAAACCAATATTGATAAATATACCATCATCCGTACGGCTATACTCATTATAGTGTTCAATTTCAAAATAAAAAGAATTCTTTGGGAAATTATTTAGCAAGATAATATCTCCATGATTAGTCCCAGGTTGAAATACTTCAAACAATATTTCTGATCCTGTATTTGTAAGTTGAGTTGGAGCCAAGATATTCCCTTGAATGGGATCTTGAAGAATAGTAACCACATTAGAAACATTCAATTGAACATTGTTGATGTCAAATACTTTTAATCTCCCGGGTTTCTCATTCGTAAAAGCATTAGAATTAGGGAACGAACCTAATAACAAAATAACATCTTCTGGTTTTGTTACTTTGTCCAATAACACCCTGTGCTTAAGAACAGTCGTATTAACTTTACCTGGCATCCAGGGTGTTGGCATCCTGGGAACCATTTTTGGGGTATAAATATTGCTTGCCAGTGTGAAGGAATTCAATATTGGATTCTGAAGACCGGTCAAAGTATCCATTTTAAGACTCACTTTTTCGGAACTAAAATTGCCTGAATATTCATAATTTGTCTTCTGAGACCATGTTACCCAACCAATATTTTTGCAATCCAAGTGAAATCCAATTAACGAATGATCATATTCGAAATTCTTTAAATTTCCTATTGATTTAATATTTGATGGGTAGACCAGATATTTTAGAAAAGAGTTTGATTCTAAAATCGGAGGAAGTGGCATTAAGTTATCATGACTAAGGTCGCAAATAAGCCGGTCAAATAAAAAGACTGAATTGCTTTTCACTCCATTGCTAACTTGTGGATTCAAACAAATATTCTTTGACCAAAACAAAAGATTCAGTACGCCTTCTTTGCGCTGAGGTCTTTCCTGAGCTGAGGATTCCAATTTGGGGAGACCAAAACTCAGCAAACTTGCCATATTCAAGAAAATCAGGATTAATATGCACTTCATAATAACCTAAATATCAAGCTAATAATTACTACACATGTATTAAATACATTAATTTCTTAAAATTACAAAAAAAAGACTTAACCAATAATTTAATTTGGAAACCTAGGTAATAGGAGATTTTAACAAACAACGCAAACAACTCATATATAAAGTTCCGGAATGATGATGTTTTTTATTAAATTTTAAACACAAAATTTTACATTTGATAAAAGATAACGATTTTCAATCTTAAAATAAAACTATATTTGTTAATAATCTAATTTGGGTAGCGTCAGATTAATAAATGGGGTATATTATTCTTAATAAATGTAAACCGGAGAAATGTATTCTTAACATCATATCCTTTTTAGAATAAACATATAAAATGAAGTTTTCCCTTCTTCAAGAAAATAAAATACCACCTATCAAAACATTCATCATTCATGTAAGCACCGCAATTGATAGGGAGCATCACATGCTTCAACAGATTTCAGGGAGAAATCTTTCGTACCAATTTATCCTGGATGGTGACAAAGACCAACTTACAGAAGAAGTGTTGGACAAATATTTTACCGAAGAAATGAAAAAGGTATCTAATGGCACCTCATGTGCCTACAAACACATCCTGGCATATGAGTACATGATCAAAGATCAAACAGATTTTGCACTAATCCTTGAAGATGACATTGAGCTCGATCACGTCAAATTTGATGAGGTACTTTTAAAAATAATGAATGAGTTAAAAACAAAAAATATTTCAAATTTTCTCATATCTCTTGAGGATTCAAATTTAAAATACGTTAAAGCCAGCGAACGTAAACCCAATCAGCTTTTATACCCTAAGGAAAAAGGAAGAATGGCAGGCGCCTATCTCCTTGACCTAAAAGCTGCCAATAACCTGCTCCGGGAAATAAAAAATCATAAATGTGCTTTACCCATTGATTGGTTCCACAACCATTGTTCCGAAAATAATGTAATAAAAATTTGGTGGGCCCATCCGACCATCGCTTGTCAGGGAAGTTTATCCGGAACGATGAAATCGCTGATTGATGACAAACCTGCCAATTACTTTAGAATTATCTCCTTTAAAATCCAAAGGTTGTATAAAAAAATAATTTATTCCATGAGATAGCATCCACAAAGCACAATATTTAAATTTCATGATCAGATAAATTGATTCAATGTTAAACAACTGGAAAGAAATACGACTTTTTGTAATAACCATATGTGCATTAAGCTTATTTGTATTTCTGGGTTTTAACAGGCACAGCAAAACCGGATATTTTAACTACAGAAGTCAGCTATGGGCAGACAAAGCCGGGTATTATGTTTATTTACCGGCAACGTTTATTTATGGCTATGACACTTCAGGATGGCCAGATTCGTTAGATATCAAAACTGGTGATGGTTTTCATATAGATAAGGCTTCCGATAAGATTATTACAAAATACAGCTGCGGAGTAGCCATATTACAATTGCCATTTTTTTTGGGGGCATATCTTTTGTCAGTGAGAAACGAAAATTCCGGAGATGGGTTCAATCCTATTTTTCATAAGGCAATTGATGTTGCGGGAGCATTCTATCTAACACTAGGATTACTTTTAATTGGACTTATATTAATCAGGAAATTCAATAATACAATTGCACTGATTGTTACTTTGACATTGGTGGGATGTACAAATCTCTATTATTATGGTATCGACGAAACGGGTATGTCTCATATTTACTCTTTTGCCTTATTTGCATCCTTTCTATATTTAATTTTTGTTACTGATTTTATGAGGCATAACAATGTCTTATCTTATACTATTTTTGGTATTTTGGCAGGGCTAATGGTTTTAGTAAGACCAACCAATGTGATTTTTCTATCGGTCTATTTGTTTCTTGAGCTTGGTCCTGGAGAAACCCTTAGTATGAGATGCTTAAGATTGTTAAACACTAAGGGATTTTTTTTGATTTTAGTCTCTTTTTTTGCGACAATTAGTCCTCAGTTAATTTATTTGGAATATGCTTTTGGTGAACTTTTAAGTTATTCCTATCAAAATGAGGGTTTCAATTGGTTTCATCCGAAAATTATCAATATCTGGTTTTCACCAAACAATGGTCTTTTTCTCTATACTCCTATTTATTTGATTTTAATGGGATGTCAAATTGGCATAATTAAATCCAATGGATGGAAGATGGCCTACACTTTTATTCTTTTTATAATTATTTCCTATGTTTTTTCTGCATGGTGGGATTGGAGTTTTGGTTGCTCATTTGGGTCAAGGAATTTTGTGGAGTACTTAGCCATATTTTGCTTTCCATTGGCAGAATATATGTATTCTTCTGGGAGGACGGTTAAGTTTTATTGGTTAATAATTTTTACACTACTTGCTGTTCTGAATCTCAAAATGATCTATACTTATGATGAATGTTTTTTTGGATTAAGCGATTGGGATTTTGAGAGGTTTGTACATTTAATTATTGGGCCTACAAAATAAATTTGAGTATTTCCATAAATGTTAAAAATTACGATTAACTTGGCTCAAACATGCTGTAAAATTATCCTGTGACATTGAAATATGGGATCCATTTAATTCTATTAATTTTTATAATATCTTTTTCTTCCACAACCAAGAGGGCGGATATTGCATTTGACAGTTTTGGTTATTATTTCTACCTGCCGGCAACTTTTTTGATAAAGGATATCCAATTGCGAGATTTTGGGAAAGTAAAATTTATATACAAGCAGGTAACCGGTAAAGATGCTTTGTATCAAGTGTACAAAGTTAAAGACAATGACAATTGCGTAATCCGATATCCAATGGGGTTGGCAATTTCCTATTCACCCGGATTTTTCGCAGGTTATATTCTTAGTAAAATTACAGATACTGATTTGCAGGATGGTTTTAATGCATGGTTTCGATGGTCTGTTATAATATGGAGCCTTCTAATTACATTAATTGGAATTTGGGCATTGCACAAATTCCTTCTTTATTATGTTAATGCCAAAATTGCTTTACTAAGCATGACATTTTTGGTATTTGGAACAAATTACCTCTTTCATAGCCATATGTCAGCTCAAGGCCTGATGAGTCATAATTACCTGTTTACTTATTATAGCTTGCTCTTACTAGCAACCAGGACGTATTTTATTTCCTTCAAGATTCGATACTTATCTCTTATTTTAATTTTATGTAGTCTGATCACTCTAGTTAGAAATTCAGACATCTTCTGTTTTTTAATACCACTCATTTATGGGATAAGTAAAATCCAAAGACAAGATTTGCCGAAGTTACATACAAATTTGGTTTTGAAATACTCGCTGGCTATAATTCCATCTATTCTACTATTATCTCTGCAGTTGTTATATTGGAAACTTGTGACCGGAAGTTGGATTTATGACTCTTATCAAGACAATCCAGGACAATGCCTTGATTTTAAACAACCATATATACTGGAAAGTCTTTTTAGCTTTAGGAAAGGATTGTTTATTTATACGCCTATTTCTTTATTTTTCATTATCGGATTTTATTTTTTGGTTAAAAATTGCCAAGACTGGTTTAAGAGTATTGGAATCTTTAGTATCGTAAATATATATGTCATTATTAGTTGGACTTGTTGGTGGTATTCCGATAGCTTTGGTCATAGAGCCATGATTCCGAATTATGTACTATGGTCCTTGGGGTTTTCATTTCTATTGTCTGCATCCGGTGGATGGCGACTTTGGCTTAAAATAATTATGGGCTTCATTCTTACCGCCTCATTGGTTTTAAATGTTTTCCAGATTTGGCAAATACGCCATGGCATTATGGAAGGAAACAATGTAACCAGGGATTATTATTTAAGCACTTTTGGTCAAACAAAACCTCCTTCGGTTGAACAAAGATCATTACTCCTGCCGGAAGATGATCCTGAGATCAAGGATACTTTACCGGAATATTTTCATGGAAAAGTTTACAAGGAAATGACCTTCAATCTGGGAAGCCCACTGCTTTATATTTCGGAGAACTTGAATTATTTATCTGATTCTTCAAGGCCTCGATTTAAGATTTTGAATGCTCAAAACTCATTCAGCGAGGCCATTTCAATTCCTAATCAATACCTCAACAATGCGGATTATAAATGGATCAGACTTAAAGCCCAAATGCATTGTAAAAGTGATACCTCTTTATCTAAAATTTTGCTTGCCGCTCATATGGAAAACAAAGGAAAAATCTATAGATGGAAAGTATCAAAATTAAGTAATACCCGATGGGAAAAGGATGGCTTTTTTCAAATAAACTTCTGGTATATGGTTGAAAAAGTACAACGCAATAAAGACATTTTTAAAGCATTTTGTTGGAATCAGGAACAAACGCCCGTTGAATTTATTTCACTTACTGCAGAAATTTACTCTCCTTACAAAAGTCAAAGTATTTTTTTATGGGATTAAAAAATAAATAAAATATATTTTGATTATCTAATTAATTTGACATTGCGATTTGGAAATGGAGCTCAATATTTAATAAATTGAATTTGCTGTAGTAATTTTTTAATTAAAATGAACAGCGTTTGATATTGTTATCGGTCCACCATAATTTAAACAATATTGAAACTCAGATGTGTGGTCATTGAATATAATGTATATTCATTTGATTCAAATTATCTAGATAGATTACGATCTCAAATGATTCCGAACAAGTAACAATGGCATTTGTGCTTGAAAATAAATATTTTATTGCAGTGATTTCTTTACTTGAAAATTGAAATAAATTGTATGATCTTTGAATGATTTAAATTCTTTCGTTCACGCATTTTATATTCAAGAGAAATCTTACACAATCGCAAATAGATGAATCAGGAAGACTTTTCAAAAGAAATTGAGAAAGCATATAAAAAAGCCATCAAGAATCTTGACAGCATCAATGCAAATGCTGAAAAGATCAGAAATGAAGCAGTAGAAGAGCTTCAGGCTGCTAAAGAATTAAAGAACAAGGCGGAACAAGAAGGCCATAAAATGGCCCAGGAGTATTTTGAAAATGCAAGAACTCAGTTAATTGAGGCAGCCCGGACGGAACTTTTACGCGATTTGGTCAGAAAACATTTGCTGGAAGGAGAAAAAATTCATGAGATCGCTCATTGGCTGAATGTGCCGAAAGAATTTATTAAAGAAATAAAAAATGTAATTGACCGTAACTCCAAATACAATAAACAAAATATGGAGAGAATTCTTCCTGATGGCAAACCAAAACTGCTGTATGTGGATATGGGCAGAGGGGGTACGATTTATTATGAAAGCAGCGATGCAAGATTTGACATGTGGTGGGAATTTGCCGGCGGAAAAGCACTTGTTATTTTAGATATCCCCACACCGGATCAATGGACGGCACGAACTGGCCTGCCTTTGTCCCAACGAAAAAAGGTTTTGAATTACATTGGCGAGCAAATTGGCCTTGATAAAATTTCCTCCGGAGGTTCCTTTATCATTGGAGAAAATGTGATCACCTTTTATGGCCCACAATAAATTATATCCGCCAATTAAATTATGAGACAAACCATCTCACAATCCGGTAGCTCTCCAAAATCCAACATCAGATAAATTCAAGACATAAACCCAAAATTAACACCAACCTTGAAGTAAGCATTCATGCTTACTTTCCATTTTATTGCTTTATAATTTTACGTGTTGCTATTTTGTCCTTTTGAATAATTTTTACGAAGTAAATTCCGGACGGCAATTCATGTAAGGCCCAACGGACCGATATTATTCCGCTTCCTCCAGCCCTCTTTTCCTGTCTGAGCAATTGTCCGCTAAAATTCAACAACTGAAAGTTAACCTGCTCACTGCTTTCATCCTGAAAATCAACATGCAGAACATCCATTGAAGGATTGGGTGTAATACTCAGTAGTTGAGGTTGCCATGCATTGTTCACGGACAGCAACGGGTCCACCACAAAATCATATTGAAATCCCGCACCAAAATCCGGATTGAAATTTTTTAGTGGCGCATAATTACTTGTTAATTTTCTGGACAATCTTGCAAAACCAGAACCATTGTTAGGATAAAACCAAAAGGACAATCCATCATTTGCAACATCATTTACGATTAAAGTGTAACAACCTGCCGGCAAGGCCAATTCATCCCTGTAAATAACATTTGCAGCCAATCCATTTCTAGTCAATACATTTTGCCCCTTGTTGTTTACAATGCGATAGTTGTTGTCAATCGCCACATTGTTGGTTTTAAATTCCAAATGCAAGTTGCTGCCATATTTGTCTACATTTTTATATGGAACAGATAGATAATCGTTTTTCGAATTTTCATCACTCTGATCATTTGGACTACTTAATAAAACCTCAAACACTAAACTCGTATCTGTGCCAGCATTCCAAAATCCATCTACATCCAGGGGAAGCTCAATGTCTTTTTCTTCTGAAGCTTTGATGCTACCTGTCCAACGATAAACCAGTTGGCTACCACCTCTGCGACCATATTTTATAGTAAGTGCTGTTAATGTGTTCTCTCCGGAATTTCTAACTTTAATTAAAGGGGAATTGCAGGAAGGATTCAAACGATCAAATTCAACTCTACCGGTGCTTGGTCTTTTTATCTCCTCCAGAGAAGCATCGTTTTTAAATGAATAAGGACCATAAGACACCAGCTGCGTAGACACCAGATAATTGGCCTGTGACAACGCAGGTAATTCGATCCCATAATCTATGGTCATATCTGCACCCGGCGTGGCAAAAGGCGTTAAATCAAATCTAAACAATTCTGTAGGTGCTCCCGGACACCAGCCTGCCCTGTCAAAGATCCAGGTGCCGCCTTGTGGATAAATTGGATTGGCGCCACATTCTTTCCAAACATCAAACTGGAATTTTTTAGCCGCTGAGCCGTTCACACTCACAAAATGTTTTTTAGATGTAAATTCTCCGTTTTGTTCGTGACCTGTTACTGAAGAACGAATGTTGAAATACTTTGCATCGGTTCTCAGACTGGCTTTTCTTGGTTCGAATTTAGTGTTGTCATATATTTCATTGAAGTAACCTCGATCAAATGGCCACACATTTGCAACATCCAAAACTTTTCTTTCCGGTGTTCCTTTGATAAAAACAAACTTGAGATCAATCTCTTCCTGAAACTCTCCTCCCAATTCCATACTTAAAAATTTACGTCCTTTAAGAATAGGAGTAAAATCGGTCACGTCAAACACAAATGTTTTTCCATCTTTTCCGAGATCCAGGTTGTTTCCGTAGGGCGTTACTAATGAGAGCAGCTCATATTTGGCTGGTCTTTTTCTATAATATTTAAGGCTTGTAATGGCCAATGCGCCATCCGGATCTAAATATACTGCATCTGCAACTTCGCCGTCCTCGCGATATACCAACAGGTCTCCTGCCTGGTACAAATAATAAGTGGAATCCAGAATGAGATTGTTGTTGAGGATTTTATATGCTTGCACCTTCCTTGGACCATTGATGATGGAATCCAAAACCGTAATATCATCCACTATAAATCCACTATAAGTACCCTGTATAAAGCTAATATTAGGCCTCAGTCTGGAGTTCATAAAATTCATTACCATTTTATCTCCTCTTTCCTGATGTCTTTCCAGAGACACTGCCAGATCGGCCGCTTGTGGATTGGGTGACTGATCAGTAATCTGATTTCCGCCACTTCCCTGCATGGAATAATACAGCAACAGGCTGTTGTAGAAAGGATGTTGGTCATTGATTGTTTTATTCTTCCAGGCCTGTATGGTCAATGAATCTAATTCCTTATTCCAAACGCTGAACTCTCTTATTCTGCCGAAATAGGTATTGTTGGATGCAACTGCTTCGCCCAACTTCATAACATCGCAATCAATGGGTTTTGTCTTTCCACTTCCACTCAACCATAGTCTTCCATTGCGATAGATATTCATGATACCGGTGACCGCATTTTTTGTAAAAGTCCAATGTACCCACTGGCGCTCATAATCATTCACCCCTGCAGCCTTTTCAATCCGGTCGTAGGATCCATTTTCATTTCCACAATCAAAATAAATACTTCCGTTGCTCCAAGGCAGATGAATATTTATTTCTCTCTGGTCTTCTTTATTATTGACTTCAAGAATGCTGTTGTTGACCGGTTGATAATGGGCCGTTCCAATAGACCAGAAACTGATGGTAATTTCATT
>Ga0073902_10000643_pt1 | contig 20229 bp, 18 predicted proteins | sample KloWWTmeKNB19Kit_FD_66667 | JGI IMG/M metagenome (GOLD analysis project Ga0073902, IMG submission 66667) | Active sludge microbial communities from Klosterneuburg, Austria, studying microevolution and ecology of nitrifiers - Klosterneuburg... | ecosystem: Engineered > WWTP > Aerobic digester >...
TAAAATCTAAAATATAGCCATCATTGAAATGGTCATTAGCATCTACAGGTGCTGAGTCCGGAATTCCACTAGCAAAGGGATCGATCAGTCTCCTGTCCATAGGGTCTCTTGGAAAGGCACCAACATTCTGCTGCATATAATCGACAAGTGAATTAGTAGCCGTATACGTAATAGCTGGAAATGGATGTCTGACCGGTAAAATATTGGCTATTCCGAGATCAGTGTTCGGATGATTATCTGGCTGATTAAAATCGTTGCAACAGTAAAACAATTCATAATCGGAATATGAAGGATACAGATTCATCTTGTTTCCGCTTGCAAAAATGGTATTTGATGCGAAGTCCAAAAGATTGTGTGCCATCATGCCGTTCGAGTAGGAAGATCGCCCTACACTGTAATTATTCACCCAATTGAGATTTATAAAAAAGGAATCTATCTGACCACTTGGGTTAATATTGGATTCATACCAGATATTAATTTGTTGATCCCAGAGCAGATTGTTTGATAGTTCAAGATTGAGCGGACGAGCACTGCCATAGGGAGATTCGCAGGACAATTCAGGCATTCTGCCGCCGATGCGATTCCAGGTATTATGGTGGATGGATATATTGTCCTGAGGATGTTCGCGAGTGGAATAATTCACCAGCATCCCTCCAAGATAAAAGTGTTCACCAATAGTTTCAGAAAGCATACAGTTCTGTACGGTTATTTCAGATGACTGTGAGATCTGCACACACTCGTCAATAGCATTGGCGAAGGAGCAATGATCTACAATAGTATTTGATGCACCATCTAAGCGAAACGCATCGTCCAGAATATAATTTGCAGTAGGCCAGATAGAAGGGTCCTGGGGCCGAGAACGAATGTGGCGTATTATCATATTATCACCCGTACCTATAGTATCATATACTTCGTCTATTACAAATCCCCTTACTGTAATTCCCGCCGGAGATGTTTGTCCTGCCAGCGTGAAGTCACCATATATTACTTCAGCAGCAGCATTTATTAGCCCACTCACTTTGAATAGTATATATCTTTTTCCCTGTGTTGACAGTGCTTCCGACAAGGAACCGGGTCCATTGGGATTGAGATTGGTTACGTAAATTACCTTCCCGCCTCTGCCTCCGGTGGCGTTTGCTCCGAATCCCTCGGCTCCCGGGAAAGCAGTAGGACTCTGGGCTTGCACAGAAGAACAATAGACAATTATGGAAATGAGCAGGATTATCTTTTTCACTTAGGCGTTTGGTTTATATTTTTCTTAAACGTTATTCATCTACTTTTCTGTTCTCTCATTGAATGTATCACTGCATCTTCCGTCTTTTGAGCCCATATTACCTCACCTTCGGATCTTACAGTTCAGATTACTGCCACAATTTGTTCAGTTGTCCAGAGGCTTTAAGGTATGCTAACCTATAAAGCCACATTTGTTTTTTTGTATTTTCATATGTTGCAATTAATTGTTGCAATTCTTGCTCCTGATTATTTAGTTCAAAGGATGTTATTTGACCCTCCTTTAAGCGGTCCTGTGAGATTTTTAATGATTCCCGGTATAGATTTAGATTTAAACCTTGAGTTGCTAAATTGTTTTTTACGCGCTCTATTTCTAATAATGCAGTCGACGCATCTTGCTTATATTGCGCTGATTTGTCTTGTATTTGATTCAGATATTTCTGGGATTCCAGTTGCAATTGTTCTATATTTTTGTTTTTATCTTCTCCCATCAATAAGGGTAATTTTACATTTAAGCCAATATAGCTTGATCCAAACCAAGAATTAGATTTAAAGGGATTGAATTCGTTACTGTACTGATTTGCCCCCAAATAGCCCTGAAGGCTTATTATTGGAAGGTATTTTGCTTTTTCAGTTTCCTGCCGTAGAATAGATAGTTGCTGTTGAAAATTGATTTGCTGAAAGACAGGAATATTATCGAGAGAGAAATTGGTGATGACGGGAAGTAAACTATATGAATTAAAGAAAGAAGTGTCGATGCTAAAATCGCTTGAGTCATCGGTTGGCGCTCCAGTAATATATAAGAGATATATTTTATTTTCAAGCATTTGTATCGTAGCATCTATCAGCTGCTGCTTGGTATTATTGTGGTTGATTATCGCTTTATTGAGGTCGGATTTTAATAAACGTCCAGCAGTATATTTATCTTGTTGCAACTGGTAACTTAACCAGGTTCTGGTTGTGTCAATTATGGATGAGCTCACCTGTTGTTGTTGTAAGTAAATATTGGTATAGGCTTCTAATACGTCATAAGCTAATTCATATTCTGATTGTGCCTGTCCTGCACTGCTTATTTTTTCTTGTAAGGCACTTTCTTTTATTCGCTTTTTAATGCCGGCATTATATAGGGGTTGAGTAACTGTTATACCTGCTGATTGTGACCAAGTGGTGCCAAACTGAATGTCCTCTGTTGCATTAGATGGTAAGGCGGGATTGAATTTTCCAACAGGAATTATTGAACTCTGCAAGATAGGGTTGTAGTTGTAGTTATATTCAAGAGACGCCTGTGGTCCATATTGTTTGTAAAGCGCTTTAGTTATGAGTTGTTGTATTTGAACATCTTTTTTTCCGGCCTGAATATTTTTTCTATTGCTATAAGCGGAATTAATCGCCTGAGGCAAGGTAATTGTCGATTGTGCCGATATCCTTACTGCAATAAATAGAAAAATTATCAATAAGGGAAAATGTTTATGCTTCATATTTATATATTTATCTGAATACGGATGCAGGTTCAATTCCTTTGATTCGTCTTATAGCAAATGAAGAACCGCCAATTGATATCAGCCCAATGACTGCAAAGATAGCCAACAGAAGCAAGGGTGAAAAACTAAATAGCAGTCCCGAATAAGCAACACCCTTTTGAAACCCTAGCAACAAGAAATACGCAATAGTGAATCCAACTATGGCAAATATGACTGCCTGAGTCAAAATTAATCTGCTGATAAATTTATTACTGGCACCTATGGCCTTTAAAGTTCCATAATCTTTTAATCTGTCTAAAGCGGAAGTGTACATAGTTAATCCAATAATAAAGAAACCCGCTATCAAAGCAAAAGCAATTAATGTGCCGGTACTCAGTGCAATGCCACTGCTTCCTAATATTTTCTTTAGCGTCGATTTGGCTAGTTTTTCTGATGGCCAGGCTTTTACGCCATAAACTGTATTGTTGATCAAAGCGGAAATGCTATCGGCATTATTACCGGGCTTTAGTTTTACCAGTACAGCACTGATAGAATTGGTAGATTGATTTGAATAGTATCTGGCCTTCTCTATAGTTGTAACACAAAAACTAGCCCCAAACCCTCGAAACCCCTTGGTTTGCATTTCAAAAACGGCACGTTTACCATTTATCTCCAATGGAGTACCAATGTCTATATTACCGCCTAAGTTTTTGAGCTCAAAATATTCACCGCTGATGGCTCCGTCTGCCTGCAGATCTGAAGGCTTACCGGCCATAATTTTAGAGGGATCCAGTACTGAATTCAATTTGTCTATATCGACGCCAATGAGGGTTATTCCACCACTCTCGCCGCTTTGGTAATTAGCGGAGGCACCGCTTATAAAAACAGGAAATGCATCCTGTATACCCGGAAGGCTTTGGACTGCATGTAATACTCTTATATCTAACTTACCTAGTTGGTTTACATCTTTAGTCTTGCTATCTACCACCCAGATATCCGCCTTGACAGTCGTTGCAAGTGCCTGCATGGCACCAGTTAGAAAGATAAATACGCCTAACTGCTGCCCAATTAAAAAGGTGCTGATCATTATGCCGACCACTACACCAATACTTTTCGCTTTGTCGAATCGGATAAATTTCCATGCAGTTTTTAGTGTAAACATTTTATTGATTTTTACTTTAAATAAAAACTACACATTCAATTCTTGAATTTAATAAAATGCCTTTTGGATTGTCAAGTAGAATTTTTATTTCTCTAACTCGCCTATCCTCTTTTTCTCCTGCTTGATCTGTGAATAATGATTTTTTCCTTAAAAAGGAAGCTGCGAAATATATTTTTCCGGTTGACAATGTATCTAATGAGCCGGTATTTCTAATGATGGCTGGTTGGCCGACTTTTATTTTTTCAGCAAAGAGTTCATCAATTTCACAAACAGCTATGGTTCTACCTTTCGGTCTAAGCTGCGCAATAGTTTGTTGACTATCTATATAGTTCCCCGTCTGGATATTTATCTCCAAGAGGACACCACTTACAGGTGCCCGTATATATTTTTGCTTTAACTGTGCTTCGGCTATGCCCACTTGAGTCTTTGCCTCCGACCATTTTAATTTGGAAACTTGTACTGTAGCCTGTAATTTATTTATGTTTGCCTGAAATGATTTCATTTCAGTCGTGGCATCATCTACTACCTGATGCGTCTCTGCTCCTTTCTCCAACAAATTTTGTAATCGCTGTAATTCTGTATTAGCATTAGCGTACCTGATTTGTAGTTCTTTTATTGCATTTTCATCTACTTTTATCTGTGCTGCCTGTACGGAAACAGCACTTCTGAGTTGAGTGATATTGGCATCTTCAACTGTATGTTTTAATTCAGCAATAATATCACCGGCGCGGACAGAGTCATTTTCATTCTTATAAACTTTCTCAACTATACCGGCAACTTCGGGTGAAATTTGTAAGATTTGATTCTCAGGTTCGATTCTGCCTATTCCTACTACTTGCTTTATATTGATTGGAGAGGTGGTCTTGGGAGTTTGCTCTTCAACCTTTCTGTTTTGGCAACTAACAAGTACCAGCGCAAGCAGTATCATTAAAGATATTGATCTCATAGTATTTTATTTTGTCATTAGTATTTCTTCTTCAAAGGGCTTATCGGATACCATTCCATCATTTACATATATTACCCTGTTTGCAAAAGTCGTGAGCCTTGTATCATGCGTTACCACTGCGACTGCTTTTCCATTAGTTGCTATTTGCTTCAGTTCTTCCATTACCACAGCTACGCTTTTAATATCTAAGGAGGCTGTAGGTTCATCGCACAATATCATCTCAGGATTGGTAACTAATGCACGAGCTATAGCCACCCTTTGTTGTTCGCCACCACTTAGGGTTTTGGGCAATTTATATAATTTCTTGTCCATGCCGACATTCGTTAGTGCATTGATAGCTCTTGTGGTTGCTTCTTTGTCCGTAGTGCCCTGTAGTAACATAGGCAGCATCACATTCTCTAGTGAGTTTAATGGTGCCACCAGATTGAATTGTTGAAATACAAATCCGATTTTTTTTAACCGGATAGCCGCTAGTTTATTCTCACTTAGATCATTTATTTTAATACCATCAATAAAGATATCTCCTGAAGTGGGATAGATTATGCAGCCGAATAAGGAGAGGAGGGTTGTTTTCCCTGAACCGGAAGGCCCTATTATCAAGGTAAGTTCTCCGGATTTGAGATCTATAGTTGAGGGCTGAAGAGCAGTGATTACAGTATCTCCGGTTGTGTATTGTTTGCCGGCTTTAACCACTTGAGCTATTACTTTATTAGTCATAATGATACATTATCTGTACTTGATAACTTTCCAAGAGGAATAAAAGTAAATTTTGAGTAAAATTGTAAAGCTATGCCGTTATATTCCTCAGTTGCCATTGACGCGATTAGTTACAATCAAATGTAGTTCATTTGCACAAATACCTTTAAAGTAATTTATTTTATGTTTTAAGCTTGAGAAATCGGGAATGAGACAGAGTGCGAGATCAACTGCCTAGGTGAAGGCTTAGTGGATTTAATCCCAACCCTCCTTTCTCTTGTTTACTACAGTATGAAGCCCTTCTATCATATAAGTGATGCGCCGGGAGTAAGGAGAGTTGAGATGATACTAAAGCATAGCTCAGAAGTCAACAGATTTACTGAGTCTATCCAAAATTTTGTGTCTGGGTAGATTTTCATCAGGGTATAATTTAAACCGGGAATGACTCACCCAATTATATCCACTTAGATTTATGGTTTTTCAAGAATATTTCTATTTTATCTACCTGTTCTTTTATATCTTTTTCTGAGACATTCGCGCCAGACTTCAATTTCTCTTTTAGTCCCTTACTATCATATAAGATTTTTTCAGCTTCAATCTTAGCATTTCCGTCTAGTTTCAATATTGCTTTGTCAAGAGATTTCAGTGCCTTATCAAAATAGTCACTACTTTTTACGGGTACATTTGTTAAAGTGGCAATGCTATAAATCATATAGTCGTGTGCTACAAGCATTTCTGCATTAGCCATTGCTTGAGTTAGATCATTTATATCTTCAATTTTATTATTTCTAACTTCATCTTCCAGTGAGCGTAAGTTTTTTACCTGCTTATCAATCAATAAATTGCTTCCAGTCATTCCGGTAGGTTTTTCTTCCTGTCTTATTTGGAGTATCCCCCATTCAATGTAATCTGCTGCTGCTGAATATTTTCCATTTTTGTAGTAGTCGACAGCATTTATAAAACTAGTGTCAGAGGGGTCCGCATCATCAATCAGTGCCTCATTCTCTTGTACAATCACCTCAGCAGTATCTTTGCTGATATTTAAATTTGATTTATTTTCTGAATTCTTGCAGGAAGACAGTAAAATAATTACCGCAATACTTGCAGTTAAAATCTTTTTCATTTTAATAATATTTTGTTGTTTAGTTGATATACAAATCACTCTCCATCGCTATACTTTCTAGCCATACAGAGATAACTTCCTCATTAATCTACAAAACCGCCAGTCTTTGTTGTTATATTAGGCAGTAATAGTCGGTACACACTTGTCAGAACTTATGTCTTCTATTTGACCTTTATCGCCCGATGCCAGGAAGGCATTGTCCACTCATTTACTAATAGATACCTTGCGTCAGATCTATATATTAAACTAGCTCTTAACCCACTTCCTTCGCATACTTGAATGCATACTCCATCGAATTTTTTACTAACAAGTCCAAAGGAATTTTAGTTCTTACTTTTTATGTTAATTATGCGAACAGACGAAGCAATGGCGCAGTATTCCTTAGTATGGGAGTAGTGTTAATAATGTTAAGTGAAAAATGTGGAAGGAATAACGTAGAATATTGAATGGCAAGTGCAAAACTTCGTTTGCAAAGTGGGCAGAAACAACCTAATTTTTACAGGCCTAAGTTCTGCCCTATCGGTATTAATTTTTAGGTCCTTTCGCTTAAGCATCAAGCTTATGGTTGTTGGCTTTAGTTTCATTTCGCAATTTTAATGTTAAAAATGATTGTTGATCTAACCTGTCACGAGTCATCTTTCATTTCTCACAATTTTACCTCAAAAAGGACAAAATACTTTACCTACTTTTAGCCAGTGCCTTCATGGTGTGATGAATTAAATCCAATGTATCCAGACTGCCCATTTCTTCACCTTTTTCAAAATCACCCTCAGACTGAGCCATTGTGTTGGTGAGATGGGCAAAGCAAATAACATCCTTACTTCTTGCTATCGCAAACGCGTATAGAGCAGCAGCCTCCATTTCAACGCACACTGCCTTTAATTCCCTTGCATCGTCTATGGATGCTTGAGTCTCACGGTAAGGAGCATCTGTCGTCCAACTAATACCTGGCTCTATAGATAGATCGGTAGTAGTATAATAGGCCCTCAATGTATGAAGTAAGGCTGAATTTATATCACTCGTATCGGAAGGTGGTAGATAGTGATAACTCGTCCCCTCATCACGGAGCGATTGTTCTATTAGAATAAATTTAGTGTTGTCTTTTGTAGGATTGATTATTCCGGCTGAGGTTATACTAATGAGGAGATTACAACCTGAGACAAATAATTGCTCCGCTATGAGCACTGCAAATGAAGAACCCACGGCATTGCCCAACACTGCAAATTTAACTCCATCTTGCAATACGTCGTACAATTTAGTATGGTAGCATGCCCAGCACTTGTTGAGCGTCGCTGGATTGGTCCGTAGTAAATATTCCACCAGATCTCCATCAGGGTCGAGTACACACACCTCAGGAACCTTACAGTTCTCAATACTCATCTGACGTCTTGCTTCTCTAAGTAGATTTTCAGGGGTAAAAACTGAGGAATCATTATAGTACTTATTATCTCTCATTAATTTCATTGTTTATCAAATTCATCTTCTACATTTTCACGCAAATCATACAGGAGCCATTGTTTATTTGTGATGGCTGATTTTTCTTTCTGCAATAGAGTTATGAAATCTTTGATCCCAATAGGTTCATTTCCATTACCATGAATTAATACGATATCTCCGTTGTGGGCGACTTGACCCTTTGCAAGCCAGGCATCACTACCAATTGGAATCAACCCATAGTCTGTAATATCTTCAACCAATTGACGGTCAGAAACCAATCCGGGAAATCTAAAGAATGCAGACAATTCTAGTTTATTTTCGAGTAATGCCATTTCAGTACCCAGTATTTCAAAGTTAATATCAACTCCGGGCTCCAATAGAAAATTATTTTTTAAAGGTAGTTTTGGATTATAGTGATGATTGTAAGTGTGATTTATCCAAGTTATGGCTATATATCCTTCCTTTTCTAAATTTTTTAACCACTGAATGTCTTCGGAATGGGTGATCATAAATCGACCGGTGATTGATAACGCTAAGGGTAGTGGTTTCTCATATTTATTGAATTCATTTATGAGCGAGGTGAATATAATACGATCTAGTGGTTTGTGAGAAGGGCATAAGTCGATAGTTAATACTATACCTTTCTCTGAAGGATAGCCATTGCTGATTCCGGAGTTTTGCATTTCAAACGACTGTCGCTTTGAGGCGATAACTGCTTTTATGTAAGGTGTATTTTTATAATCAATTAAGATTTTTTTCCAACTTAAAGGTTTTAATTTTATTTGATCTGAGGATATGATTAAAGTTTTAATATCATTGACATCAATTCCAATATAGAAAACTTTTTTGGATTGTGAAAACTGCCGAATGACAATGATTTCTTTATTTTTGTAGTCACAAGACCCGAAATATATTTTGTAATTACTAACACCATTACCTTGGGCGTATATATTTGAAGCAAGTGGTATTGTTATTATAAAAAATAGCAAAGTATTTTTTAGCCTGAAAGAAATATTGGTTAAATTCATTTATTTTCATTTTTATGGCTGGCTGCTCCGGTTCCACTGCAATCTGATGAGCCCAGCTTTTGCCTCAAAGCATAATAAAAGTACAAAATACAGCTCAACTATAAAATTTTCTTTAAAACACGATCTTAAAACTACGCTATAAGGTAATTCATTGGAATAGCTATCAAATTAATAATTATATTCAAATGATATCTTATTCATAAACGCGAATGGTGAGCGTCTGAACATGCAAGGCCATAAAGGCAGCGCCGGAAGGCTCAAACTCATTGGCAGAAATTCATTTAATCTCTTCTTTGGTTATAAACATATATATTCCTAATTCTTACCCAAGACGATTACACTTTTATTATTGTTGTAATACATCAGGAGTATTAAGTTATTTACTTCATAGTTTTCAGCTAGTCTAATATTATATAATTCTGTCCAATCAGGTTCGCCAATATATGTCTGAGATAGTGGTCCAAAGGATATTTTCCCATTTCTCTGAACTGTATAGTTTCCATTGTATGAATTGGTAACTCTAACGCCGGATATCGTTCCTTTCCCATTATTATCAGGTATTGTGAAATTTGCAGTGATCTCACCATTGTTATCCTCAGGCCAGGTAGGTTTTTCTAACTTGGTTATTTTTTGACCATTTTCTATATAATAAAGTACTTTCCAGTTTCCGGCCAAGCGGTAATATATATCATCATCATTCTTTGAGCAGCCCATTACAAATAGTATTGATATTGCCAACAGAACTGTCTTTATAAATATAGAAGTATTTTTCATTTCATATTAACGATTTATATTCTGATTTTGCTCCTGTTCTTATTTGTATAATGAAAATGTTTCTACTTTTTATAATCAGGATCAGAGTCCGGTGTACGCAGACCTGCAACTTCATTTGCCATCAGTATAAATACATTCCAGCATAGTCCGCGCGTGGATGGCCACCAGGAATCAAAGCTGGTCCATTTTGTGGGAATAAATTCTTTGCTGTAAGGCCAGTTGGGATTGAGGTTGATCTCAGCCCAGGCTCTATTCTCCATCAGTGGTTTTGCCATGGCCCAGCCATGGCGCAGCCCCACGGCATACGCACAATATTCAGCGCGCATCCAGCTACCTCCATTGTAATAGACGCCATCACGTGCGCCATCTCTGTAATTTGATTTTCCGAATTCACCAAAGGGTTGATAGTCAATAGTCAGATAAGTGTATCCCATCTTATCATTTGTCAATCTAACGCAAATGGGCGCAGTCGTGCCAAGCACGGGGTGTGGTGAAATGGCTACTTTATTGAGATGCGGAATTCTTTCCAGTTGATTTATAACCATTTCATCAGTTAATATCGCTCTGTTGAACAGCCATAATGAGAAGAATTCCGGCTCCAGATCCGTCAGTGAAATAATATCCGGAAAGTCTCTGTCAAACAGCAAATGCTTTCTCTTTTCGTCATAAAAGGCGCGATACCCCGCCTCGGCCTTTTCAAGGTATTCATCTGAAATATCATAGCCCAATGTCTTAATAGTTCGCAAAGCAATTGCAAACATACCCTGGTTTACCGCCAGACGATCTGTCTTCGGATTGAAATCAATAATGTCAACCTGGCTTAAAGTAAAATGTGACTTACAGATGCCATCTCTGTCTTCATCAAATTCATTGAGCACATAGTCCACTGCCATCCTGATTTTCTCTTCCGGCAGTGAAACTCCGAATCGCTTTTTGTTCAGCATAGCCCACACCAGCCATTGAATAGTTGCCTCATTATCTTTGGCTTCTATGGTGCCCATATAGGGAGTTATGATGGTTGCAATGCCACCTTTAGCAGTTTGTGTCTTACCCCATTGTTCCCAGATCTGTAGATTTAAGGCTTTATTATAGCTTGAAGTTATAGAGAAGAAGGCATCCCGATTATACATATCAGGTGCGTAGTTCATATTTGGAACTACAAAGGGAGTGACATCATCAATCGAAGTAATCCAGGTCAGCATATTAAAATTGGCGTACAGTAGTTTCTCAATCAATGAACCTTTGAATCCTTTTCCTTCAGCTAATCTGGACTGTGAAGAGATAACAAAATCACGATGGTTTGTCCAGGGCTCGACAAAAACGTAGGTCGTCTTTGTGGCCTTTTCTCCCATATTCATCTTATTATACGGTTCTCTCTGAGGTTCGTGTTCTACTATTTTTAGGTCTTTGATTTGAAGCCAATTCTTATTGCCGGATAGAGAGCCAATAAACATTGAAACAGAGTCATTTTCAATATATGGCACCAAAATACTGCCCTTAAAAAGCGTCCATTCATTTTCGTTTATTGGGAAATTATCGATGTATTTAATTCCATGTTCCAGCTCTATTGTTTTCTTTCCATTTCTAATTCTAAGCAGTTTGAGTGCAACCGGTGTACTTCCTTTGGACAGGAAAGAAATGGTATATACCTTTTGATCTTTCAGCGGTACAATGAATTCAATGCCCGACTTTCCGGGAGTCTTATAGTTGAGCGAGATCAACCCCGGCTTCTGCTCAATATCGATATGGCCGACGTTTTGAAGCTGCTTAGTAATTTTTAACTCTGTTTCACTTCCCGCATCCAGATTGTACACTTCGCCAAATGTCTGCTTAATATAGTGTTGATTTTGTACTCTTTCTTTTATTGACGCTATCGAGACCAAGGCCGGATCCGGCAATTTTCTCATACCTACAAAGCCACCGCCATGCCCATTAAATCGTCTGCGTGTAGTACGCGTGTACTGATTTTTATATCCTGCATTCATCAGAACACCCACCAGTTGATTATTCGGCGTCACAAACCCCGCAGAGGGGAACATCTCATGTGCAAGCCCGCCCGGGAAATCATCCTGCTCGAAGGTGACATATTTCAAAGGTACTTGCGCCGGCTTATAAGACTCCTCCAGCGTATAGAATAAGGTAGGCATGCCGGATTGAAATAATTCAATACGCTTCTTTATCACGTTTTGATTTATGACCTCATAGGTGACACTTACAGATAGGTTTAAGTCAAAATCCGATAGATATGTGTCTCCGGTCAGGATTATTTTTCCCGCATCACCGGTCCATTTTGTTCCCTTCCAGGCAGTGATTTCAGTAGTCTCACTTAAGTCAAGGTTGGACATCATGAGCGAGAACTCTTCGGTATTATGAACCACTACCTCGGCACCACTATAAATATCGACACTATATCCTTTTTCCGCATCTCCCACTACCTTCAGGTTGATCGGTTGTCCGCATAGTGTGATGCTCGCTATACTAAGTAATGAACTGATAAGTAGGATTATGAATTTAACATTGAAGGTAGCCACTCTATTGATATTTTTGTGAAGATACAAAAGTGTATGTTGAGGAATAGGTTTGAGATAGGTTGTGGATCGGAGAAGGGTTTTACTTAAGAATTGGATGGTGACTAGCGGGAAAGTTCTAAACCGGTGACTTAGAAAATACGTTACATTATTATTTTTGTACGGCTGTGCTGCAACATTTTATCGCAACTCTGATCTTTTTCCTTTTTACATCCAACTCAAATTATAAATTATCAAACCACCAAATATAAACGCAAAGGGCGAAATAAGTTGGAAATAGACTGGTTTAAGAATATCCGCGCTTTTCATTGAAAATTTATGATGTATCCTACTCGGTACAAGATAAAGGACCAGAGAAGTTATGAACATAATCCAGCCGAATATTTTAAACGCTCCCGGAAACTTGGAATAATCCGAGTAAAGTATCAATGCAATGGCCGGAATCAATCTAAGTGTTATTTCTGCATAATTTATGAATGGTGTACTACCGGCTCTTCTTAATGTAGTCCTTGCTTTAGTAGGATGGAAAAGCATCACAAAGCCTATGAAAATTATGAAACAGCCGAAAATAAGTATTATATATTTTGAAAATTCAACTAACATTTTATAATAATTTTATCACCATTTGAAATAAAAAAAATAATATAATTGCCAGCATCGTAGCCAATATAAACCTCACTGCTGAGACTCGCATTGATACTGTTTTCTCACTATCCAGGTTCAATACTCTAAATGCTTTGGCTATTCTATCTCTTTGTTGAATGATTATGAAGAAAAATACACATTGGTAGATCACAGCATTAATTAGTGCACCTAAGGGAATCTCGTATAGTACATCGAGCAAAATGATATTTAGAAAGATAGGTGTAAGAAGAAGTGCTCCAAATAATTTTGTCTTCCGAAACACAAGTAATATTGCGCCAATTATTTGTAAGCTGCCAATTAGGATCGGATATTCTCTTGTTGTGCCGAAAAAAGCCCACATGATTTCAAACTTAGTGGCCTCTTTAATTGACACGTCAAGTAGTCTTGAGCCTTCAAATTGCAGAATCTTCCCAATTCCATATGCAAGAATAAAAAAGGCAGTCCAAATGCGGATTGCACTTTCTAATATATTGAGTATAATTTTTTTTCTAGATTCCACACTTATGATCTATTTATGAATTGTAAAATTGTATGCTGTCATTATACACTGCACAACCTCAGTATAAACTTCACTCTCCAACTCTTCATATGATTTGTATCACGTGGGAGACAGGTGTGATTGGTATGAGGTCAAATATAAATAAAAATTTGATAGCAATTCACAACAGAAAGCTTGGTGGTATTTGGGGGATTTCACAGCGGAAAGCCCGGAAGTTGAAATTACAGTAGGTTGTATCAAGTCAAATATAAATAAAATAGTCAAATTTATTACTGAAGGCTTTTGAATTGTATCTCGTGTCACATCTCACCGGTCATCGATGGTCTTTGGAACGCTTAGCTTCGTAAGTACCTCTCCAGCGGTATAATCTTTTGTATTCGGCTGTTGGCAATTAGTTAATATATTTTGATATTCGGTTTAATTCAAGTATTATAGAGTTAAAAGTGATAATCAATATAATATTTACATTTCACCAGTCACGGGTAACTTGTTACTTTTAGTCTTTAAGGATACAATCGGTATTTAGCCTTTTTTACATTTTTCTGACTTAATCCTGAGTTAATCTTTAATTTGGCATTATGAATTAGAAAGGCCTATAGCCTACAGCTAATAGCTTACAGCTTAAAGCCTACAGTTTACAGCCTATTGCTTACGGCCCTTTTTGTTTAGCCATTTACTCAATTTATAAGTAATAAAAGCGGAAGTGCTACCGACGATAGCTCCTCCGAAAACATCTGATGGATAGTGCGCTCCTAAGTATAATCGGGAATATCCTACGCTGCCTGCCCATAAATAGGCGGGTACAATTACATACCATTGTTTGAAATTTAAGGTTAACGAAGTTGCTAAGGAAAAAGCATCAGTAGTATGTCCAGACGGGAAGGAATAACCTCCGGCCATACTATATTTTATTATCTCCCTGGGATATGTTACAAATGGGCGGTTCCTTTTAACTATGTTTTTTATGATATATGTTGTACCATCAGCGATAATTAAAGAACCTATTATAGTTAAGGATTTTACTCTTAAGGCCTTGTCGTCTTTAATATAACTTGTGGCAAATAATATGACCGGTATAGAAAGATCTACCATAGGAGTAGCATTAGATATAAACTGTTGATACTTTATTTGGGCATGATATGCATTTGGATTTATGTTCTTTAGTAAATTAATATCAAAGTTTTGTGCTTTGCTATTTAATGAAAGTAATAATAGGAGAATTAATAGAAGAGATCTGATCATTTTTGCGTTGAGTTTTGGCTTGGTCTTTAGCTTTGGTTTTTAGTCTTTAGTCTTTGGCTTTTAGCGAGTCAAAAGTGTTAAATGTGACATGTTACCGATGAGTGATTGCAATGGTTACACTGGATATAGGGATGATCACGATTTCTCTTTAGATTAGTTATAAGGTAATAGTCCTAAGGCATTTTTCAGAGTTAGTACAGAATAACGTTCCATAGCTACCTGAAGGCCGAGACTTTTTGCCACAATGCTGATTAAAAAAAATCTAACTCCCATTAAGTGCCCTTTTTCATGTGTTCAATCGCTCCGGAAGTTTTTTTCTTATTCATCAATCTCAGTATAAATTTCTTTAAAAAGTTAGGTGGCATTTTATAGCCTTTTGCCATTCTTCGGCCCATTTCAGCATAATCCTCTTTTTTGGCGGGAGAAGTTCCCATACCGTCCACATATCTATTGAACATGCAAAAGGCAGCCGCTATCAATACAGTGTCGTGGATTTCTTCATCTATCGCACCACTTGATTTTGCTGCTTCAATGTCTTCTTTAGTTACAAGCTTCCCACTTTTTTGAACTTTCGCAGCAATTTTCAAAAGCTGCTTCATTTTAACCGAAATATTACTGGTGTCAATGTTCTCTATTACGCAACTAACAGTTTTCCCATTGTCCCCTAAGTGTTCATTTGCTGCAGCAGAATGTGACAAATGACAAAATTCGCATTCATTTAAATAAGAAACATAGGACGCTATTAATTCTCTTTCTCCTGAACTAAGAGGTGATTTTTCTAACAAAAGCGCATTGGCTAAGTTTGATAAAGCATTTCCGGTACTATTTTTGTAAAATAGAAGCTCTACAATTCCCGGTTGATTGATTCCTGTATTAATGTATGCCATGAGTGGTTTAATTTACTTTGAAAATGATTAGAATTTGACTCAAATCGCAGGTACGCCAAGAAGTGGTTCATTCTCTATCCTTAAACTTTTAGCCAAGATATGATTCCTATTATTCTCAGCTTTGTTAAGGAATAGTTACTGCTTCTTCTTTTGTGAAATCTCTATTTTGAAAAACACATTTAAAATCACCAATATTAGTCCGGTTGTGAGAGCAGTTACGAAAGATTTTAATAGTAATTTTACTAATGCCTCCTTATTTGAAAAGTCAATGTCAAACAATCCATAAATTAAGATTCCTACAAAAAGTCCTGCAAATATTGGCAAAAAAGTGGTTTTAAAGTATGGAAATCGACTCATTATTATTTGGTTTAGTTAGTTTACTTTATTTCTTAGCTGGAGTAGAGTAAGCAGGCTTTTTAACTGAAGGGAATGGTTCCTTTTCCAAAAGCTTCAACGTTTCATCTACTGCTTTTTCAAGTTGCAAGTCGACGCCTTTGGAAACTGCAATGGCTGAGATTTTTTGCTCTATGTCCGGCGCAACACCCGTGTTTTCTGCTACCCATTTATTGTTTATCGGATCAAAAACAGCATTATCAGGTGCTGTCATAGCACCGCCATCTACAAATGAATAGTGTGTTGATGATTTTACCAGACCTCCCCAGGTGCGAGTGCCGATCAATGGTCCGACTTTTTGCTGACGGAATATCCACGGAAAGAAATCTCCACCTGAACCGGCCATTTCATTTATCAATAATACTTTAGGGCCTAAGATGCCTGCGGGTAAACGGAATGGTTTCCCATCCGGCACCTCATTGGTAAGTGCTGCACGCAAACGGCGAACCATCAGATCCACCATATAATCATCCAGTAAGCCACCACCATTAAATCGCTCATCTATTACAGCGCCTTGCTTATCCTGCTGCGAAAAATAGTATCGGTTAAAACTGCTAAAGCCGGGACCTCCTGTGTTTGGTATCCACACATACGCTAATTTGCCTTTTGATAATTCATCTACTTTTCTGCGGTTGTCTTCTATCCAGGCACGTTGGCGTAAGGTTCCTTCATTTTTAATTGGTTTTACAATAACGTTCCAAGCACCTTCGATGGAAGGTTTTTTATTTACCAGCAAAACTGTTTGCATATCTGCGGTTCCATTTAGAAATTGATATGGATCATCAGAAGATTTTAATGAATTACCATTTATAGCAAGTATATAATTGCCTTGTTCTATCTTAAGGTTTGGTTGTGATAAGGGTGCTGTCAAATCCGGGTTCCAACTTTCAGCGGTATAAATTCTATTGATTTTCCACCTACCCTCAGTGGCAACGAGGTCGGCGCCAAGTACACCTACGCGTGATGTATCCAGCGCAGGAAAATCGCCGCCAAACACAAAACTATGTCCTACAGAAACTTCTCCCCCCAACTGATCTAGCAGATAAGTGAGGTCGGTTCGGTGTCTGATATAGGGCATCAGAGGTGCATATTGATCCCATACTTCCTGCCAGTCTCTTCCATGCATATTTCTGTCATAGAAATAATCACGTTGGTACCTCCAGGCTTCGCTGAATATCTGCTTCCATTCTTCAATTCTGGTCAATTCCATTCGCAGGGTCATTGAGACAGCACCATCAGTCGGCCCTGCAGGCTTTGCTGTTGAGACAACCCGCCAACCGGCACCTGATTTAAATAATAGTTTTTCTACATTGGCTGAAATGGCAAACTGTGAACCACCCTTTACCAGTTCCTCCATTTTCTTATCTGCAATATTATATTTACTCAATGTCGATCCTGAAATGATCAGCACTGTTCCTTTCGGTCCTGCGAGCAATCCATCGTAATTTCCCGTAGGAATAGGCATGGCAATAATGCGTTTATCTAATTGATTCCAGTCAATACGTACATTTTTAGAGGTGCTGGTAGTATCCTTAGATTTGGGAGTGCTGGTGCTATCAGGTTCTTCATCTGTTTTAAGGGGGAAGGGGTTTGGTTCATCATTCCTTAATAGAGTAATATAGGCGCCAAATGTTGGCTTTGCCTGCATTGAGCTGGTATTGGCCCACCCTGAACCTAGTGCCACATCTGTACTTGCCAGAAAATACAAATATCTTCCATTCAAATCCCAAACCGGAGATATAGCATCAGCCATGGGACTACTGATCGGTGAAACTTTTTTATTATCTGCATTCCACACCACAATGCTTCTGAAATTATTGTCTTCAGTCTTGGAATAGGCAAGCCACTTACTGTCCGGTGACCAGGTAAAACCCATATTGCCTCTATCCAGGTTTGTGCCGCCGACATCTACATTTGTAATTTTGCCGGTTGTTATTTCGAGTACTTTGATTCGTACTGCATTATCCGCATAAGCAATAAATTTTCCATCAGGTGACCAAACAGGTTCCCACGCTAGTTTGCTTTCCCCAATAGAAATCTTGCGGGGCTCCTTCGTTCTTTCCTGATCAGTAATATACAGTGCATAGTCCTTACCATCTTGATCAGAAAACCAGGCAATCTGCTTTCCATCCGGCGACCATATGGGCCTGCGGTCTGCTGCACCCGAGCTCTGAGTCAAGTTTCTGGCATCTCCATTTTCCACCGGCACTGTAAAAATCTCACCTCTGGCTTCTACTAAAATACGTTTGCCTGTGGGCGATAATGAGGCACTGGATACATCTTCTGTAACATTTTCTAAGCGAGTTTCTGCCCAGGGAAAATCACTGGTTATAGTTATATTTAATTGAGTTGTTTTACCGGAGGCAGGATCTACTAAATGTAGATAACCGTCTTGTTCGATCACCAACTCGTTTGCATTTCCATCAAGCCATTTTACATCACCCTTTGTAAATTTAGTAACCTGTCTGATTGCTTTTGTAGAAATATTATATGCCCACACATTCATAATAAATTCACGGTCAGATAAAAAGAAGATTTCATTATTCATCCATATCGGATGGATATCTTCACTGCCCTCTGTAGGAATATCTTGCTCCGTTAAAGTTTTAAGGTCCAATATCTGAAGTGGCGTATTTTGTCCGCCTCTGTAGTGCCTCCATTCAGAATCCCATCTGCTTACTCTATCGATAATTAATTTATTTCCGTCGGGAGAATATTTTCCATCAAAGCCCCATGGTGCCGGGAGCATCACTGAAGGGCCACCTTTTATCGAAACTTTCCATAGTCTACCATATCCTGTGGGAGCACTCTCTCTGCCTGAAGAAAATAGAACTTCCTTGCCATCAGGTGTAAAGCCCCGGGCGGATGAAGCGGCAGGATACCAAGTGAGTTGGGTAGGAGCGCCACCTACTGCCGGTACAATATACACCTGAGCGATGCCGCTTCGGTTTGAACTGAAGGCAATCCATTTTCCATCCGGAGAAAAATGCGGATTTGATTCTACTGCGGCGGTGCTGGTAATTCGTAGCGCTGCTCCGCCACTCTTTTGTACCGTCCATATATCACCGCCATAAGCGAATGTAATCTGTGTGGCACCAAGGGCAGGTTGTCGCAACAGTCGTGTGCCTTGCGAGAATAACCCGAAAGAAGGTAGAAGTAACAGGAGGAATATGAAGTCTTTTCTCATAGTGAAATGTATTTTAATTTTTAAGAAATACTAATTTTTATTGCTTGACCTTATTGTATTCCACCAGATTGACTTAGGCTTTGTACTCATAATGGAGGGTCAAAATTTAATTTTACGTGACTGAATAGAATTTTTCATAATTATTTTATGACATCAATAGCTCCTCTTTCCAACTCCACAATAACTTCATTTTTACGATTAAAAATTTCAAAAGGAGGGTTATAGCCCAGAAAGTAAAATCTATTTGTATAGGAAATACCCTCTGCATCTAATGCAGATTTTAATTTCTGTTTATACTCTTCGATTTTCTCATCGTTTGCCCAACCGCCAAAGGTGATGGCTGCAACTGTTTTAGCAGGTTCTTCCTTAAACTTTATTTGGCCCTGATTAGGCTCAGGAAGTGTTGTTTTGGTAAATTTCTTTGGCACCATAAACATCATAGTCATTGAGTCTCCCAGAGACATAGATACAGGCGAAGTCATCGCGATTTTTTCTTTCTTTTTATTTCCACCAAAGATGTAACCTGCCAATATGGAGAACCCCTTATTCGAAGCGTCTTTGTACTTATTTTCTGATAGCTGAACAGAAGTAAACAAAGTAGCTTCGTAGCTGCGTATTTCGAAATCAGCGTACTTCTTGTTGACTACATAAGGGTAGGTTTCTATATTTCTCTTTGCACTCATAGTATATAGTTGAATTATAATGTAGATTATTATGACTATTCCAATTAGAATTAGTATTATTTTCATTGTTTTAATTTAGGTATTTGGTTGAAGCTACAAGTGTTATAGACTCCCCGGCATAATAAAGATGTACGGAAATTTTCACTCAGTTAATTATATTTAATAGCAAGAGAATTATAATAATTAGTATACCAACTAAGGCGAGTCCAAAAAGATATTCACCTATCCTTTCTATTTTGTGAGCTCTGGGCGGACTATCTGTCTGAATAGAATAGAAAGAAAATAGACATGAGAAAATAAGTAAAAGTG
>Ga0073902_10000649_pt1 | contig 20178 bp, 17 predicted proteins | sample KloWWTmeKNB19Kit_FD_66667 | JGI IMG/M metagenome (GOLD analysis project Ga0073902, IMG submission 66667) | Active sludge microbial communities from Klosterneuburg, Austria, studying microevolution and ecology of nitrifiers - Klosterneuburg... | ecosystem: Engineered > WWTP > Aerobic digester >...
AGCAGGTGATCCATTGTCAGATGGTGCTATCACTCCAAGCGATATCCTTTCAATCAAAGGACCAAGTATGGTTCAAGAGTATCTTGTTAACGAGGTGCAGGAAGTATACCGTTTACAGGGTGTGAAGATCAATGACAAGCACTTTGAAGTGATCGTTCGTCAGATGATGCGTAAAGTTGTCATCGAAGATCCGGGTGATACTGTATTCCTAGAAAGAGAGTTTGTTGATCGCGTCGACTTCATTAAAGAGAACGATATGATCATGGATAAAGTTGTTGTACTTGATCCGGGTGATTCTACGGAAATGAAAACAGGCCAGATCATCACTTTACGTAAGTTACGTGAAGAGAACTCTGTGTTGAAACGTAAAGATCTTAAACCGATCGAAGCACGTGATGCAATTCCTTCTACATCATCTCCGGTACTTCAAGGTATCACTCAAGCATCATTACATACTAAGAGTTGGATCTCTGCGGCATCGTTCCAGGAGACTACTAAGGTGTTGAATGAAGCGGCAGTAAATGGTAAGATTGACGACCTTCTCGGATTGAAAGAGAACGTAATCGTTGGTCACTTGATTCCTGCAGGTACAGGCTTGCGTGAATACGATCGTTTGATCGTAGGTTCGCAAGAAGAATATGACCTATTGATGGCTTCTAAACAAGAAGCAGTGAGTGAACATTAATCGTTAACTCATCGAAATAATAAAAATCCGCTCCATTGGGGCGGATTTTTTATTTTACTTCCAAATGGCAGGGAGGTATTATTTTTATGTAATTTAGTACTATAAAAGAAGAACCACTCATGGACGAAAATCAAAACCAAAATCAACTCAACATTGAGTTAACAGAAGAAATAGCAGACGGTATTTATTCTAATTTGGCTATAATAACACACAGCACAAGCGAATTCGTAATTGACTTTGTTAAAGTGATGCCCGGTGTTCCAAAGGCTAAAGTAAAATCAAGAATACTCTTGACTCCTCAACATGCAAAGCGCCTTATGGGAGCATTAGCAGAGAACATTCAGAAATATGAAGCTGTTCATGGAGCAATTAAGCAGACTGAGTCTATTGGTTTACCAATGAATTTTGGTGGCCCAACCGCACAAGCTTAATTAACGAATAACTTATAGTGAATAGTGAATAGCGCCTTTAAGCGGATAGTTACTACTTGCCAATAAAAAGCGAAGCCGAATCGAAAGATTCGGCTTCGCTTTTTTATTAGTTATTTAGAAGACCTTCAAAATTACCTGTATCAGATCCGACTCAACAACATTATTAGGTTTGTCTGTGTAGATCTGTGAAACCTTGACACAAGCGATATTTTCCTGATCGGTATTTGTGACCTTGACTTCGAAGAATTTCTTTTTTTTGAACATGTTTTCCTTTCTAAAGATCAGACTCATTTCTTCAGGGTCAGAAAATACAACACGGAATCCTTTCTTTCCTGCTTCCAAAGTGGAGAGGATTCGGTGAACCTTTCTTGCAGGGTAGTACAGGTAGGTTTGTTCCATTATTTTTCGCAGGTGATTGAAGGACTTAGAAAAATTCAATCAATCACAATATTAATAGGAAAATCTGAATATTTCTAGGAATATATGATTTTTCACAGTTTCTTAATCCAATTTTTTGATTATGGCAGACTACGAATATTTCTTGTTCAGGCATTTCATCAAAAAAGTAAACGGGTATAAATTTTGGTGATTTTTTTAGCCTGCGACAAAGAAATTTAGGGAAAATTTTTAAGTTTTTCTTTTTGAAAGTAATTTAAGAACTGCTTTGCCATAGTATTTGACCATCATTGCCAGACCAAGCAAGAAGAAAAAAATGGAATAGTTTCGGGTGGAGTCATCAAAGTAGAACTCGCCAATCATCCAGATAGAGTTGGCAATTATCCAGCAACACACTGCCAGATTATGTGCCAACTCGGATTTTTCAGATCTGTTCAAATAGGTGATGTAGAATGCAAGACCGATCGTCGGGACAATCATGAACATCCCCATCATCTTTGTACCGGAAACCCAGCACAGATCTTTTATAAGCCATAAAAGGATGTGAAAGTTTTCTGTTTTTCTAGTTGCTGGTTCAATCATTTTAATTTTTACTTTTCAATTGCAGATATTAGGTCCTCACTCATAGGAGTTGTTTTACTTCTATAGCGATGAATAACTTTCCCATTCTCATCGATCAGGATCTTTTCGAAATTCCATTTGATCGGTCCGGTAAAATCAGGATTGGGTTGTTCGGTAAGCCATTTAAAAAGTGGATCTATATCTTCACCTGCAACAGAAACTTTACTGCTCATAGGAAAAGTCACTCCATAATTCTTGCTGCAAAAACTTTTTATCTCTGTGTTCGTGCCGGGTTCTTGTTCACCGAAATTATTTGCAGGAAACCCAATGATCACAAGTTTGTCATTGTATTTAGAATATAGGTTTTGTAACCCTTCATATTGCGTTGTATAACCGCACTCTGATGCAGTATTGACAATGAGTATTTTTTTTCCTTTATAGATGGAAAGGTCTATGATTTTGCCGTCGATATTTTTGACTTTGAATTCATATATTGATGTTGCCATTGTTGTTATTAGAATAATTAATGTAAGTAGCGTTTTCATTTTTCTTTTCTCTTTTAATTTATAACAATTGAATTGGTTATTAGTTTACCGCATTCTTATTAAAAATAAAATAACCGAAATGAAAAAGGAAAGAAAATGATTCTGTTCGCATGTCAGCATAATTGACCATAAATGCAATTGGTCCAATAGGAGAGTGGAAAACAATTCCTGCGCTACCTATATAATTTCTATCTGCCAGAACTTCTCCATACACTGTTTTTTTATCTTCCGTTTCATATAATTCCTGATAAGGTTGGAATAGATATGCTTCAAGCCGGATATCTATATTATTTCTTAAGGAGTAGACATTTTTACTTCCAATTGCAGCAAAATCATGTGCATGCAAAGAAGGAATGTAAACCGTTTTCAATTCCTGAATAGGAGTGAAGGCCGGACTGTTCAAGACAGTGCTAGTATAGTTGTAAAAGAATCCCATATTAGACAAAACCAATTCAGAGTACAATCCAAATTTTATTCGGCCAATCCGCTTGAAATAATTCTCATACGTCAATCTTAATTGAAACCAGTCATGATAGTCTGTTTTTTTTGATTTATCAACTGATGTTGACCCTGGAGTAGTAAATTCGGTTACACTCACATATTGTAATTTCGTACTGAAGAATGTTCCTTGATTGGCATACTCTTTTTTATTCAATGTGTTTACTTCAAATAATGCAGATCCTGTTGGTCCCCGCATTTTAGTGTTATCGGCTGTATCCGTAGATAAAAAATCTTTTGTCTGGTAATAGTCGTCAGAAATTGTTATCCAAGAACCATTCAGAATTATTTTCCCTTTATTGCGTGAAGGAAAACCGATATTTAATCCATACAAGTAATCATTTTTCAATATGTATGAAGGTTTTTGTTCAGTAAAAAAAGAATTGTTACTGCTCCTGAAAAAGTCGTATTGATTTACTGTAGCTTCAGCTTCCAGGAAAAATGGAAATTTTCGAGGAGAATCGAGACGAACTTTCAACTGGCCACTTGTATATAATTTTCCGAAATAAAAATTACCACTGAAGTTGTAGGAATTCTTATTCCAGATGTTGTATTGAAGTCCAACGAAAGCCATGCTTACCGGTTTTGTTGAAATGTTTCCTCCAAATTGTGTAGTGAAATCTTTCTCTCTTTTTACGTTGAGGGTCATATCAAAGTATCCGGTTTCTTTGTTGTATAACAACATAGGATAAACGGATTTAACATTCGGATCAGTGACAACTTGAAAATACTGTGATTTAAATCTTGAGAGCGGGATTGGCTCACTTCCCGGCTTTAGGATATTTTTAATGTATTCAGATTGCCCGGAATTCAAGCCTTCAATTTCTAACTTGTCTATCTTTACTTCAGGCAATGAACTTCGATAAATTTTCCTCCTGGCATTCAACTCTGCCTTGCCTTGTTCCCTTGAAATATTCCATTTCATCTTTTCGATTTCTTTGGTTGCGGAAACATAACCTTCTTCAATTATCTCACTGATTCTTGTAAAGTCAAATAGGCCAAAACGATCAGTATTGGATTCAACAAGAATTCCATTCTCGCAGATGACAGAAAAATTAGTTGGCGTTGTCATCATTGCCCTGATCTGAGAAATGATGTTACCTTCTGTAGTTGGAGTAGTGGTGCCTGATGCTTTGGATCCAATGATAATATCCGGTTGAAATTCACTAAGACAAACATCTGCCGGGAAGTTGTTGTACATACCACCATCGTAAAGAATAGAGCCATTATACAAAACGGGCTTAAAATAGAAGGGGTAAGCCGAGGAAGCTCTGATCGCAGTAGCAAGATCACCATCTTTGAAAACAACAGTTTTTTTGTTTTCTATATCAGCAGCAACACATCGGAAAGGAACAAAAAGAGAATCAAAATTATAATTTGCTTTTGCAATTGGGCCTGCAGTATTGGCCATCAATGAATAATCATATGGAATAGAACTAACAATACTAGTTGGAAGAGAAGTGGTAATTACTGAATCCAAGGAGAATTTCAAGCTGATCCACGAAGCATTTTCTTCCTTTTTTCGGAAGTAGTATAAATAATTTTCATCGATGATGCCATTTGCCCAGTTAAAGAAATCATCTGTATGAACAATAGAATCCATTTGCTCAGGGGATAATCCCATTGCATACATACTTGCCACAATTGCACCGGCTGACGTCCCGGAAATGTAGTCTATCGGAATATTGTTTTCTTCCATCGCCTTTATCACGCCGATATGTGCCATTCCACGGGCACCTCCTCCGCTTAATACTAAGCCTACTCTCTGACCTTCAGAAGCAATAGAGACAAAGAGTAGAAACAGAATTAAGCTGAATTTGAATAAAAGGTCCTTTGTCACAGTGTAAAATGGTTGTTGGATTCTGCTAATTTACGAAGCATTTTCAATTTCTGAACGTAATTTCGAAAAATATAAGGGCGATTTGAGAAGCCTGCTTCCATACCAGGAAAACATTTCGCCATCAACCTTTATGACCTTTGAAAATGGCAATAGTGCTTTGAAATATTTTATGTGTTCTTGGCTGAATGGAAAGGGTTCTGAAGATAATAGCACTAATTCCGGATTAAGTTTTTTGAGTTGATCAATTGAAAGTTCCGGATATCGTTTTTGTTGATTTGTTAAATTATGGTAGCCTGCATATTGCAGCATGTCATTGATAAATGTATCGCCTCCGACTGTCATGATTGGATTATTCCAGATCAAATAAATACATTGCTTTATCATTGAAAAATGAAGTGAATCAAACTGGTTCCGGATATCAGAAACAATATTTAAAGCTTTTTGTTCCTTTCCTGTGATTTCACCTATTGATAAAATCATCTCATTTGCACTCTTCAGATCTTTTATATCCGAAATCCATACCGGAAAATGTGCCTTTAAAACTTCGATATCTGTCCTTTCATTCTCCTCCTTATTTGCAAAAATAATGTCAGGTTGAAGTTGAAAGATCTTTTCAATATCTAATTTCTTTGTTCCGCCGATTCTTGTCTTTGTTTTTAACCATTCATCAGGGTGAATGCAAAATTTTGTAATGCCAATAACTTCATCCTGCAAACCAAGGTCAAAAAGCAATTCTGTTTGAGAAGGAACTACAGAAATGATTTTAGTTGGAGGATTTTCCAAAATAATTGTTGATCCGGTTTGATCTGTAAATTTCATTTTTAGTCTGAACCTGATTTTCTGTAGGTGGAATGGTTCCTAAATAAAAAAAACTTTCCTTTCAACAAAATGTGATCTGTTAAAAGGAAAGTTTTATGTGTTTTATCTTTGGTTAATTATTTTACTAATGCATCAACGATATCGCTTTTTGTCAAAATAAAAGTTCTGCCTGCTTTGAAATCTTTTAGTAATACTGCCATACGATCACCGGTTATCATTCCGGATAATTCATCAAGTGGAGTAGTGATGTCAACAAAAGGAAGGGCTTCACGCATTATCTTTTCTATTGGTTCGTCTTTAGAATGTGGATTTTTTAATACGTAATCGTAGACCTGATTTTCGTAAAGTGCTCCGACAATTCTATCATCAGAAGAAACAGGAATTTGTGAGAAATTATTTTCATTCATTATTTTCAATGCATGAGAAATAGTTTCTTTTTTATCTAGTGTTACCAATTCAATATTTTTTCTGTTCGCTAAAACATCTTTAGCGGTCATCCCTGTTTTGTCGATGTAACCCATCTTACGCATCCAATCATCATTGAAAATTTTAGCAAGGTAACGAGTCCCATGATCATGGAATACAATTACTACTACATCCGTTTCTTTTAGTTGATCCTTCATCTGGAAAAGTCCGGCAAGAGCAGAACCCGCTGAGTTCCCAACCCAGATACCGTCTTTCTGAACGATTTCGCGTGTCATCAATGCAGCGTCTTTATCTGTTACTTTTTCAAAATGATCAATGAGGTCGAAGTTGACGTTTTTAGGAAGAAAGTCTTCGCCGATTCCTTCAGTTACGTATGGATAGATTTCATTCTTGTCAAAAATACCTGTCTCTTTATATTTTTTGAAAACAGAGCCGTAGGTATCAATGCCCCAAACTTTGATGTTTGGATTTTTCTCTTTCAGATATTTAGCAGTACCGCAAATTGTTCCACCGGTACCAACACCAACTACAAAGTGTGTGATCTTTCCATCCGTCTGATCCCAGATCTCAGGTCCTGTTTGTTCGTAGTGAGCAACGGCATTGGAAGGGTTATCATATTGATTTGGATAAAATGAATTTGGAGTTTCTTTATTTAAGCGGGCAGCGACAGAATAATAAGAGCGAGGATCTTCCGGCTCAACATTGGTTGGACAAACTATTACTTCTGCACCAAAAGCGCGTAAGGCGTCAACCTTTTCTTTTGACTGTTTATCAGTTGTAGCAAAAATACATTTGTAGCCTTTTACAATTGCTGCAATTGCTAAACCCATACCTGTGTTTCCTGAAGTTCCTTCGATGATCGTACCACCGGGTTTTAAGATGCCTGCTTTTTCTGCATCTTCAACCATTTTCACAGCCATTCGGTCTTTGATGGAATTCCCCGGATTAAAGGTTTCTACTTTTGCGTAAACGGTTGCTTTTATTCCTTCTGCAACTTTGTTCAATTTGATCATTGGGGTATTACCAATGGAATCAAGTACGTTGTCGCAGATTTTCTTATTTGGATTCATTGCCATATTGGAGCTCTTATTTTGATTTATAAATGGAGGGCAAATTTACAAAAGTCAGTGGAATGACCTCATGAATATCGAATTGCACTTAAAGGCTTGATTTTGGTGATTATAAGGGTCGGAATTGTCATCATTACGACGCAAACCAAAAGGGTGCCTAGGTTTAAAATGGCCAAATAGGACCATGAGAAGACAATAGGAACATAGGAGATATAATATGAACTTTCATCGAGTTGTATTGGTTTGAAATAGCTCTGGATGAATATGCAAGTAAGCCCAATAACGTTCCCCCAAAGAAGCCCTTTTCCTGTTAAGAAGCCGGCCAGATAAATAAAGACTTTTCGGATGCTGAAATTTGGACTACCAAGGGCTTTCAGCATTCCGATCATATTTACTCTTTCAAGGATAATGATAAGTAAGGCCGATATCATATTCATTCCTGAAACTACTATCATTAAAGTAATAATGATAATTGCGTTTATGTTCTGTAATCCAAGCCAGTCGAAGATCTGTGGATATAGATCCTTGATTGTGCGTGCATTCAATTCAGAAGGAATAAGATTATAGACGTTGTCTCCAATTTGATCAAGATTGTCAAAATTTTGAATGGCGATCTCATAGCCGCCAACTTGCGATCTGTTCCAGTCGTTCAACTTTTGAATTTGCCCTATGTCGCAAAACATATAAAGCTTGTCGAATTCTTCAAGACCGGTATTATAAATTCCTGCTATGTGAAATCGACGTGCGCGAGGAGGCTGTTGAATAAAAAAAGTAATGAGGTCATCGCCAACTTTTAATTTCAATTTTTTAGCGAGAATTTCGCTTATAACAACAGAATCAGAAGAAGTAGAGTCTTGACTTGAAAATATTTTTCCGCTGGTCAAATGATCCTTGAAATATTTCCAGTCAAAGTCAGTTCCAACTCCCTTGCAGACGACACCTTCTATCTGATCAGCTGATTTTACAATTGCAGGTTTAGTAGCAAATACTTGAATGTGTTTTATTTCCTTGTCATTCTTAAGAACCTGCAGGAATTTCTGTTCTTTGTCAATTGGTCTGCTTTCGTAAGAATTATTCTCATCATAATTACTGATTTGAATATGTGAGCCGAATCCGATTACTTTATTTCTAATTTCTTCCTTGAAACCGATCACAATAGAAACAGCAATGATCATTACTGAAAATCCAATCGCAACTCCAGCTAAAGCAATACGTATGATCGGCCTGGAAGTAAAGGTTTTTTTATCTTTACTGTAAGCTAAACGTTTGGCTATGAAGAGTTCGAGATTCAATCTAAATTGTATTTTTGCAATGATAATGAATTAACCTAAAATGCAGAGATTAATCCCCCATATATTGTTTGTCTTCTTTCTAAATGCCATCCTTTTTTCGGCAACAGGCAAAGATAAAACCCGAATTGTACCCGGAGCAGAAAGCACGGACGAATATTTCCCATTGCTGAAGGGAAAGAAAATTGCAGTTGTCGCAAATCATACTGCAATTCTTGGCCACCAACACCTTGTAGATTCATTAAAGAAAAGTGGATTCAAGATCAAATGTGTATTTGCACCTGAACATGGTTTCAGAGGGGAGAGTGGTAATGGCGATAAAGTTTCCGGTGGAAAAGATCCTAAAACAGGAATTCCAATTATTTCACTTTACGGAAAACACCTTAAACCTACGGCTAAAGATCTGGAAGGAGTGAAGACGGTGATTTTTGACATACAGGATGTCGGTGTTCGTTTTTATACTTACATCTCCACTTTGCAGTATGTGATGGAAGCATGTGCAGAATTGAAAATTCAACTCATAGTTTTGGATCGTCCGAATCCAAATGGCTTTTACGTTGACGGTCCTGTTCTGAAGAAAGAATTTAAAAGTTTTGTTGGAATGCAGCCTGTGCCTATTGTTTACGGAATGACAATCGGTGAATATGCAATGATGTTGAATGGTGAAGGTTGGTTAACGAATAAAGCTAAATGTAATTTGAAAGTGATTTCATTGATCAATTATGAACACAATAAGAAAGCAGTTATTCGAATTCCTCCATCACCAAATTTGCCGGATATGGATGCAATCTATTTGTATCCGAGCATATGTCTTTTAGAAGGAGCACATGTAAGTCTGGGTCGTGGAACGGCAAAGCCATTTCGTCTCATAGGGTTTCCGGGATTTAAAAGTCAGGAAGGTGAAAAGGATACCACATTTATGCCTGACGATATCAAAGGAGTAGCAACAAATCCGCCGTATGAAGATACCTTGTGTAATGGAATTGATTTGACAGGGAAAGGATTTGCAGTACACTCGAATAAGGAACTCGACCTGTCAGTTTTGACTTTGATGTATCAGCGCTATCCTGACAAGTCAAAATTTTTCAATAATTTTTTCAATAAACTTGCCGGAAATTCAGAGTTGCAGGAACAGATCAAAAAGAATGTTAGTCCGGCAGAAATAAAAGAAAGCTGGAAGGCTGATCTGGATGCGTTTAAACTCATCAGGAAAAAATACCTGCTTTATAGTGAATAACTAATAGCTAATAATGAATGGCTGGCCAAGGCAACTATTTTCCTTCGGCAGCCATTCGTTATTCACTATTAGTTATTAATTATTCATTATTCGTTAATACAAGTTTTTGCGTTTTTCCGGGATAAACCTTTAGGGCTTCCGACAGGCATTTCATTGCTTTAGAGAGATCGTTTAGGTTCAGGACGTATGCGATTCTAACTTCGTCTGTTCCAAGATCGGGACGAGAATAAAAGCCGGTAGCAGGAGCAAGCATCACCGTTTCTTTATCGTAGGCAAAGTCTTCCAAAAGCCATTGACAAAATTTATCAGCATTGTCAATTGGTAAACGTGCAATACAGTAAAAAGCACCGCTTGGTTTTGGACAGAAGACTCCGTCCATTTCATTTAGTGATTTTACAACAAAGTCGCGTCGTTTTACATACTCACTTTTTACTTTCACAAAGTATTCATCCGGAGTATCGATTGCAGCTTCTGCGGCGACTTGTCCAAATGTTGGCGGACTTAAACGCGCCTGAGCGAATTTAAGAGCCGTAGCCATAAGATCTTTGTTTCTGCTTACCAATGCGCCAATTCGAGCACCGCATGCGCTATATCGCTTGCTAATGGAGTCAAGCATGACAACATTGTTTTCTATCCCTTTTAAATTCATTACGGAATGATATTCGTTTCCGTCATAGCAGAATTCACGATATACTTCATCGGAGAAAAACCAGAGGTCATGCTTTTTTACAAGGTCACGAAGTTTTTCCAGTTCGTCTTTTGTATAAAGATATCCGGTAGGATTAGAAGGATTGCAGATCATGATAGCCTTTGTTTTCGGCGTGATCAGTTTTTCAAATTCAGAGATAGGAGGTAGAGCGAAACCGGTTTCGATGGTTGAACGAATAGGCACCACTTTTACATTCGCCTGAGTTGAGAATCCATTGTAGTTTGCGTAGAATGGTTCAGGGATAAGGATTTCATCGCCCGGATCCATACAGCTCATCATCGCGATCTCAATGGCTTCAGAGCCACCCGTAGTGATCATGATCTCTGTATAATCAAGTTCGATGTTGTATCGACTGTAGTATTTCGTAAGTTTTCTACGGTACGATTCAATGCCGGCAGAATGACTGTACTCGACAACTTTTTGTGAAAAATTATGAATAGCATTGATCATCGTTTCCGGTGTTTCGATATCCGGTTGACCAATGTTCAGATGATAGATTTTTTTGCCTTCTTTTTTTGCTTTTTCTGCAAACGGGACCAGTTTACGGATAGGCGATGGTGGCATTTGATTGCCTTTAATTGAAGTGATTGGCATTTTATTTCCTTTATTACTGAAGTGATATAAAACAAGAAGCCCTCCTGAAAGGGAGGGCTTCAAAAGTACAATATTTTATTGACTTATTATTTTACTGAAGGTGCCGGAGAATCAGCTGCCGGAGTTGCCGGTGGAGCTTCAACGTTACCTTTTAAGTGAAGCACTTTTGAACCACCTTTTGAATTTGAAGTCAAAGTGACAGTTTTATCTTGCATGCCCATCTTACCGGTAGAGTTGAATTCAACGTGAATACTTCCTTTTCCATTTTTACCTATTGGTTCTTTCGAATAAGTCGGTACAGTGCAACCACATGAGCCAGAGGCTCCTGAAATAATAAGTGGTTCTTTACCTGTATTCGTAAAGTTAAAGTCATAAGTCACTTTTTCACCTTGCTTAATGGATCCGAAATTATATTCTTCTACTTCGAATTTGAATTCGGGAGCATTTTTATTCTCGATCTGCGTTGCTGTAGCTGCCGGAGCTGTTTTCACTGCATCCTGTGCATTAGCGCTTGAAAAAGCGATCATTAATGCAATAGCTAATATTGATTTTTTCATTGTTTTAAGTTTTTGGGTTTATTTCTGTGTTGGATCAGCCGGTTTTTCCACTGTTCCTTTAATGTGGATCACTCGAGGGTTCTGTTTTGCATTTGATGTAAGGGTAACTGTTTTATCCTGAACGCCCATTTTACCCGTTGAGTTAAAAGTAACTTTGATGGTAGAAGTCTGACCTTTCATGATTGGTTCTTTAGGCCAAATTGGAACTGTGCAACCACAAGATCCTTCAGCTTTAGAAATAATCAGAGGCTCAGTTCCGGAATTAGTGAATTTAAATTCATAGGTAACTGATTCGCCTTGAACAATGCTGCCGAAGTTGTATTCTTCAGTTTCAAATTTGAAATCTGCAGCATTCGGATCGTTTGCCAGATTATCAAGAGTCTTTTTTTCTTGCGCAAAACCAACAGTCGTTAGGCCGATGAACAGTGCAAGCAATAGTGATTTGATTTTCATAGTTGCTATTATTATTTAGTGTTTTCTAATGGTCCACCTGAACTTTTCACCGGAAGCGTTTGATCGCCGCCATCCGGAGTTGCTTCAACTACACCTTTGATTGTAAGAATCTTAGTATCTGATTTTGCATTTGAATTGATAGTTACAGTTTTTGTAAACGCACCAACTCTTTTTGTATCATAATGAACTTTAATAACAGCTGTCTGGCCTTTCATGATCGGCTCTTTCGGATAAGTAGGTACAGTGCAACCACAACTTCCTTTTGCATTAGAAATAATTAGTGGCTCTTTTCCTGTATTTTTGAATTTGAATTCACATGATCCATCTGCACCTTGTTTGATCGTTCCATAATCATGAACTTCATTTTCAAATGTAATTTCAGCAGCATTTGGATTTTCTTTTTTTACTGCTGCAGTATCCTGAGCAGAAGAACTCAGAGAAAATGTTAAACAAACAAGAGCGCTGGCAGCTAGGTATTTTAATGTTTTCATAATTTGGGTGTTTTTTTGAATGCTGATTTGAACGTGAGATTATTTTTAATGATACGTCGGTTGCAATATTTCTGCCAAAAATATTAAAAAGGCTATGAAGGCAGTATGAATTTGTGGCATTTGTTGATAATAGTGGGTTTCAAGGCGAAAAGTACAGTTCCTTAGTGAACGCTGAATGAGGTCAAAGGTCAAGGGTCAAAGGTCACTCGCAATATGACCTTTGACCCTTGACCTTTGACCTGAAAAAATTGCACTATTTTGATGTTAAAACCGAAAAGGGTATGACCATAGTTTTTTTTAGCCACGAATCCACGAATGATTTATTGTTTTAATTCGTGAATTCGTGGCTAAAATTAAACTACTTCGAAGTCAATACCGCAAAAGGTATAACCATCTCCTCCAAGGAAATTCCACCATGTTGTAGTGTATTCTTGTAGTATGTCACGTAATAGTTGTAATTGTTAGGGTAAGCGAAGAATTTATCTTGTTTGATAAATACAAAAGCCTGTGACAAATGTTGACGAGGCAAGAAAGCATCAGCCGGATTTTTCACTTCGAAGACGTCTTTCTTTTCGTAATTCATATTTCTTCCTTGCTTGTAACGTAAATTGGTATTCACATTTCTGTCGCCGACAAGTTTTGATGGTTCTTTCACCCGAATGGTTCCGTGATCAGTGGTGATAATCAATTTTACTTTTTTCTCGGATATGCGCTTCAATGCTTCAAATAAAGGAGAGTGTTCAAACCAGGAAAGTGTAAGTGATCGGTATGCTGCTTCATCATCTGCCAATTCTCGTATCATTTCCATTTCTGTTCTGGCATGAGAAAGCATGTCAACGAAATTGTAAACTATAACATTGAATTTATTCAACATCATATTTGGAACATTATCTACAAGTGCTTTTCCGTCGTTGTGATTAGTGATCTTGACATAAGACGATTTCCATTCTTTACGGAATCTTTTTAAGGTATCATTTAAGAATGTTTCCTCATGCATATTTTTCCCGCCTTCTTCTTCGTCATTCAACCATAAATTAGGGAACCGTGCTTCAATTTCAGAAGGCATTAGTCCGGCGAAAATTGCGTTACGTGCATATTGAGTTGCAGTAGGAAGGATGCTCAGATAAAGATCGTCATCCTGTAAACGGAAATATTCTGCAATCAAAGGTTGAATTATTCTCCACTGGTCATATCGTAAATTGTCGATCAGAACCATAAAGACCGGTTCAGTCGTAGTCGCATCGGCAGCAGGAAGAATTTTTTTCTTCATCAACTGATGTGACATAACCGGTGTAGTCGGAGCATCCTGATTTTTTAACCAGCCTAAATAATTGTTCTCAATGTATTTTGAAAACAAAGTATTGGCTTCGCTTTTTTGAGCAGTTAAGATCTCATACATGCTTTCATCTGAAGAACGTTTAAGTTCAAGTTCCCAATAAACCAAACGACGATAAACTTCTGTCCATTCTTTCCAGGATAACTTATCACTTAATGTCATTCCAATGTTTCGGAATTCTTGCTGGTAATCTGCTGATGTTTTTTCACTGATCAATCTTCTGTTCTCAAGATTCTTTTTCAAAGACAACAAGATCTGATTTGGATTTACCGGCTTGATAAGATAATCAGCAATCTTGCTACCAATTGCCTGTTCCATGATGTGTTCTTCTTCACTCTTTGTGATCATTACAACAGGAACTTCAGGCTTCAGTGCTTTCAATTTCGCAAGGGTTTCAATTCCTGAAATACCGGGCATATTCTCATCAAGAAAAACGATGTCGAAGTTCCTGGCTTTGAATTGTTCTATTGCGCCATCACCATTATTGGCTGTAGCAACATCATATCCTTTTTCCTGGAGGAATAGGATGTGAGGTTTTAAAAGATCGATTTCATCATCTGCCCAAAGTATTGAGATTTTATCCATAAGTTCTGTTTCGACTGTGTTTGTGCGATTGCTTTCAAAGTTAGCAAAGATGTTTCTATTCATGCTTGATTTTAGTTTAAACAGTTATTAATTTTTAAACAATTTTGATCCATACCGATAACGGAAGTCTAAGTTTCTTATTGAATGAATCTATTATTTGAGAAGAATGAAAATTGAATAGTGAGGAATAGCAATAGAATTCAGATATTTGCCTTCTTTATAATCTATTATGCAAGCAAAATCAGGTAATCTGAAAATCGTCAATGATCCGATCTACGGCTTTGTGAAATTTCCGTATAAATCAGTTTTTGAATTGATCGAACATCCTTATTTTCAACGCTTACGAAGAATCCGGCAACTTGGAATGACGCATCTGGTGTATCCCGGAGCACATCATACCCGGTTCCATCATGCTCTTGGCGCAATGTATCTGATGACGGAAGCCATTGAAGTGTTGCGTAGCAAAGGCCATTCAATCAGCGATGAAGAAGCTGAAGCAGTTACCATAGCAATTTTACTGCACGACATTGGACATGGTCCTTTCAGTCATGCCCTGGAAGATTCTATTGTTCGTTCGGTACATCACGAAGAGATCTCAGCACTTCTCATGGATGAATTGAATAAAGCATTTAATGGAAAGCTTGATCTGGCCATTAAAATTTTCCGGAATCAATATTCGAAGAAGTTTTTACATCAGTTAGTGTCGAGTCAATTGGATATGGATCGACTTGACTATCTCAATCGCGACAGTTTTTTTACCGGTGTTTCAGAAGGCGTGATTTCCAGCGAAAGAATTATCAAGATGCTGGAGATTCACAATGATCAATTGGCCATTGAAGCGAAAGGAATTTATTCGATCGAGAAATTCATTGTAGCCAGAAGACTGATGTATTGGCAGGTTTATTTGCATAAGACAGTTGTAAGTGCAGAGGTTTTGCTTATCAATATTTTAAAGCGTGCAAAAGAATTGTCACATGCAGGCAAGCAATTGTTTGCAACACCGGCATTGACTTATTTTCTTAATCATGAAGTGACAAAATCAGATTTTGAAAAGGATAGAAACATCCTCGAGCTTTTCACTCAACTAGACGACAGCGATATAGGTACTTCAATAAAAGTGTGGTCGAAGTGCGATGATAAGATCTTAAGTGATCTTTGTTCACGAATGATCAATCGAAAATTGTTCAAGATCATTTTGCAAAAAGAACCTTTTGATCCAAAATTTGTCGAGGAAAAGAAGGCGGCAATTAAAGCACGGTATAGTTTGTCAGAAAAAGAACTGAGTTATTATTTCCTGGAAGGCAAACTCATCAACAATGCTTATCAGTCTGAATTCGACAAAATCAATATTCTCTACAAAGACGGAACGGTGAAAGACATCGTAGAAGCAGCTGATACCTTGAACATAAAAGTCCTCAGTCAGCCGGTAGAAAAATACTACCTCTGTTTCCCTAAAATTGATTTCGAATAATTTCTTTCTTTTTTAAAATAATTGCTTAAAAATGGAGTTTAAAATGCTAAATAGAAGCTAATTAGCCACTTTTGACTCGTATCACTTAATTAGCTACATTCGTATCCTCAAAAAAATCAGACATATGGAGTTTACAGCCAGGCAAATAGCGGATTTATTAAAAGGGAAAGTTGAAGGGAATGAGAATGCGAAAGTAAGCCGTTTGGACAAGATAGAAGAAGGAGCTGATGGAGGATTGACTTTTCTTGCCAATCCTAAATACACACCATATATCTATTCTACCAAAGCTTCAGTGATCATTGTTGATCCTTCCTTTGTTGCTGACCAACCTGTTAGTGCAACATTGGTAAGAGTTGAAAACGCATATAAAAGTTTTGTGCAGCTTCTGGAAATCTACAATCAAATTCAGCGCGACAAAAAAGGAATTGAACAGCCTAGTTATATTTCTGCTTCTGCAACGTTAGGAAAAGATATTTATGTAGGAGCATTCGCTTATATCGGAAACAATGTAAAAGTTGGAAACAATGTAAAGATCTATCCGCAGGTTTACATCGGTGACAATGTTTCTATCGGCGATAACACAACACTTTTTGCAGGAACGAGAATTTATTCAGATTGTGTGATAGGAAAAGATTGTACAATTCATTCCGGTTCTATCATTGGTGCCGATGGATTTGGTTTTACTCCAAACTCCGAAAATCAATACAGCAAGGTTGCTCAGATCGGAAATGTAATTCTCGAAGATCATGTGGATGTAGGAGCGAATACAACAATTGACCGCGCTACATTAGGCTCTACCATTATTCGTAAAGGAGTTAAACTTGACAACCTGATACAGATCGCACACAATGTTGAGATAGGAGAGAACACTGTTATCGCTGCTCAAACAGGCGTGGCAGGATCAACCAAAATTGGCAAAGATTGCATGATCGGTGGTCAAGTTGGAATTGTTGGTCATATCACGATTGCCGATAAAGTCAAGATAGCTGCTCAATCCGGAATCGGTTCAAGTATTACCGGTGAAGGAGAAATTCTTCAGGGCTCTCCTGCTTTTGGAATTGGTGATTACAAACGTTCTTACGTTGTTTACAGAAAGCTTCCTACATTAGAAAAGCGGATAAAAGAACTGGAACAAATGATTGCTGAGCTTAAACAAATTCCTTCATAACCCTGGTTAATCCAGGATTACACAGATTTTCAGGATTAGGACTTGATTACACGGGTTTACGGTATTAAGCTCATTGCCCGGATTTCGCAGATTAATTTGATTACATAGAATCAGCGCAATCTGTGTAATCCAGGCAAAAATTAGGGCCTTTTTATATTAATCCAGCCTTTTTCTTTATGTCGTTCATAAAATCTTTCGAATTCATCGTCAAGATAGGCGGGTTTTTCAGAAATAGGTTTATTTTTGACAACTTTTGATTAAATCGGGAAATCTTGTCTCGATTAAAGATTCGCGAAAAATGGCTGAAAATCAAACTCTTGTAGAACCTAAAGTGGTTGTTGCTCCTGTAACAGAACCTGCGGTCGTCATGCAGACTACCCTGAAACATGAAATTTCTGTTTCCGGAGTAGGTTTACACACCGGTGCATTGGTGAATCTCACCTTCAAACCGGCACCTGAAAACCATGGATACATTTTCAAAAGAGTTGACCTTCCCGGTCAACCAATTGTAGAGGCTGATGTTGACAATGTCACGGATACAGATCGTGGTACAACTATCAGTAAAAATGGAGCCAAGGTTAGTACCATCGAACACGTTCTGGCTGCATTAGCAGGCATGGAGATCGACAACATCATGATGGAAATCGATGGTCCGGAAGTTCCGATCATGGATGGAAGTTCAAGACCATTTATGGATCTTTTTGAAAAAGTTGGAAAGGTTGATCAGAAAGAAGAAAGACACTATTATTACTTGAGTGAGAATATCTCTTACGAGGATCCTAAACGTAAGACTGAAATGTTGGCTGTACCTAGTGATGATTTTCGAATCACTGTTATGGTTGATTATAACAGCGATCTACTAGGAACACAACATGCAATTCTTTATAACATTGGCGAGTTCAAAGAAGAGATCAGCGATTGTCGTACGTTTTGTTTCTTGCATGAATTAGAAATGCTGCTTGAACACAACCTGATCAAAGGTGGTGATATCAATAATGCAATTGTTGTGGTTGATAAGCCTGTGTCAGATGAAAAACTTGCTCACTTAGCGAAAGTTTTCAATAAGGAAAAAGTAACAGCAGAACGCGGATTTTTGAATAATGTGAAATTGCGTTTTTCAAATGAGCCTGCTCGTCATAAGTTACTGGATATCGTTGGTGATCTTGCATTGGTAGGCGCACCATTGAAAGGACATATTCTTGCAGCTCGTCCCGGCCATGTTGCCAATGTAGAATTTGCAAGAAAGATAAAAGCATTAATGAAGCGCGATCGTTTTAAAGAACGCGCACCTAAATACGATCCATCTGAAAAACCATTACTCGATATTAATGGAGTAATGAAATTTCTTCCTCACCGTGCACCGTTCTTATTCGTTGACAAGATCATTGAATTGAGTGACAAACACGTAGTAGGTGTTAAGAATGTAACGATGAATGAATGGTTTTTCCCCGGACAATTTCCCGGAGCACCGGTATTTCCCGGAGTAATTCAGATCGAAGCAATGGCACAGGTTGGTGGAATTTTAGTTTTGAATTCTGTTCCTGATCCCGAAAATTATCTGACCTATTTCATGAAAATTGACAATACAAAATTCAGAGATATGGTTTGTCCCGGTGATACTATTATTTTTCACCTTGAATTAATTACTCCAATTCGTCGAGGAATTTGTCATATGCGTGGAAAGGCATTTGTCGGAAATAAAGTAGTAATGGAATCAGAAATGATGGCGCAGATCGTTCGGCGCGAAAAAAAATAATCGCCATCGGCAAATGAGTAACCTGGTAAGTATTCACCCTAATGCAGTCATTGGAAAGAATGTAGTGATTGATCCTTTCACAATGATCCACGACGATGTTATCATCGGCGACGGTACTTGGGTTGGAAGTAATGTGACAATCTTTCCCGGAGCAAGAATCGGGAAGAACTGTAAAATATTTCCCGGAGCTGTGATCTCCGCTGTTCCACAAGATTTGAAATTTTCAGGTGAACCAACGACTGCTGAAATAGGTGATAATACAGTAGTGCGTGAATTTGTAACGGTGAATAGGGGAACGAAAGCATTGGGAAAGACAGTTGTCGGTACAGACAATTTACTAATGGCCTATGTGCATGTTGCACACGATTGTGTTGTCGGGAATCATTGCATACTTGCCAATGGTGTTACACTTGCCGGACATATTACGATCGATGATTACGCAATTATCGGCGGACTGTCAGCTGTGCATCAATTTGTACATATCGGATCGCATGTAATGATCAGCGGAGGATCGCTTGTTAGAAAAGATGTTCCGCCGTATGTGAAAGCAGCTCATGAGCCATTGTCTTATGTTGGATTAAATTCCGTGGGACTTCGTCGCCGTGGATTTTCAAATGAAACGATTGCTGAGATTCAAAATATATATCGCATTTTCTTCGTGAAGGGTTTAAGTACTTCTCATGCTTTGGAAGAGATAGAAAAAGAAGTTGCAAAAAGTGATGATCGCGATTTGATCTTGAATTTTGTTCGTAATTCTACAAGAGGAATTATGAAAGGATATAGAAGTGATGAAGATTAAAAATATCGCGTGACAATCACCTTAAATAAAGCCGGAAAGAAATTTTATCGTGAGTGGATCTTCAGAAATCTGAACCTCACTCTGGAAGCAGGAAGCAAGTGGGTGTTACTTGGTCCGAATGGTTCCGGTAAATCGACACTTTTACAAATACTTTCGGGGGCAGTCGGATTGACAGAAGGAGATATTAAATTCCATTCAGAGAATAAGGAAGTTTCGATTGATGATGTATTTCAGTCAATGTCCATCTCTGCACCTTATCTTGAGTTGATAGAAGAATTTACTTTGGAAGAGATCATTCATTTTCATTTTAAGTTCAAAAAAGCGAAGAACGGATTAAGCGAAGGAGAAGTGCTCAAGCTTTCCGGACTCGAATCCAAGAAAGATAAGGTCTTCAAGTTTTTTTCATCTGGAATGAAACAACGAATCAAACTGACTTTGGCAATTTTATCGGACACGCCGATC
>Ga0073902_10000652_pt1 | contig 20043 bp, 13 predicted proteins | sample KloWWTmeKNB19Kit_FD_66667 | JGI IMG/M metagenome (GOLD analysis project Ga0073902, IMG submission 66667) | Active sludge microbial communities from Klosterneuburg, Austria, studying microevolution and ecology of nitrifiers - Klosterneuburg... | ecosystem: Engineered > WWTP > Aerobic digester >...
GCACGTGGGCGGCTGGCATTACTTTCGCCAGGTCCTGGCCGTAATTACCAATAATCACAACCGGGGCAATCACCTGTATGCCGGCATCGCCAGTGTGCTCGACCGCGAGAATCAACGTTACTGGTATCTGGGCCCGGATGGCCTGGACGACTGCCGCTGGCAGATCGGCGAGGATCTGCTGATCTACGGATTGGACTTCCCGTATAACGGTCGCATGCAGATTGCGCGCGATCTGGCCCTGATTCGCGGCCTGCCCTGGCCGGAAGAGGCCAAAGACAAACTGCTGGGCGGCAATCTGCTCCGCCTCATTGGCCGGACGGGCGGAACGGCGAGCCGCGTGGGCGGCGATCCAGTTTCTGTCCGATAGTTGACCGGCGCTCCGCTCAATCGGATCTATCCGCAGATTCCGCCGATTCTCGCGGATTCGGATTTTGGATTGCGGATAGCTATCCGGAAGAAATCGGCGTGAATCGGCGAAATCTGCGGATAGATTCCATGCCTCATCCGGTGCGGCGCACGGCGGATATAATGCCGCGTGCCTGTTTTCCAAGTGACGGTCTCGCAACGCGACGCGCAGGACGATTCCCAGGAAACAACACAACGCCTCTATTTCCTGCGCGGCCATGCGCTTAACGTCGAACACGTTGCCCGCATCAGCCAGACCCTGCTGGCCGACCCGGTGACCGAGTTATGGGCGATCGGTCAACCCGGGGTGCCTGAGGCTGGTCACACGATCGAGATCACTTTCCTGCCCGGCGTGACCGACAGCGTGGCCGAGAACCTGGTCCGCGCCGCGGAGGAACTCGGCCTCCCGGCACTCGAAGAGGCCGCGAGCGGAATGCGCGTCATCGTCCGCGGCGACGCCGACCCTGCCCGCTTGCATGATCTCGCGCGTGCCCGCTTTGCAAACGAGGTCATTCAGCGCTACGTCATAGATCAGCCCATTCCGCCACCGTTCACGTCTCTCGTGTCAGGCGACAGCGACCGGGTGGAGACGATCGCGTTGTCGGGGGCCGACGACGACGCCTTGCTGGCCATCAGCCGCGAGCGCCGGCTCGCGCTCGATCTCAACGAGATGCGGGCTATTCGCGACTACTATCGCGGCGAAGCGCGCGAGCCCACCGACGTCGAGCTCGAGACCCTGGCCCAGACCTGGAGCGAGCATTGTGTTCACAAGACCTTCAAGGCCCTGATCGACGTCGATGGCGCAACAATCAACGGACTGCTCAAGACCTACATCCGGGCGGCCACTGAGAAGCTCAACAAGCCGTGGGTCAAGAGCGCGTTTGTCGACAACGCCGGCATCATCGCCTTCAACGCGCGCTGGGATCTGGCGTTCAAGGTCGAAACCCACAACCACCCCTCGGCGCTCGAGCCCTTCGGCGGGGCGAACACCGGCCTCGGCGGCGTGATCCGGGATGTGCTCGGCGTGAGCGCCCTGCCCATCGCCAACACCGACGTGCTGTGTTTTGGCCCGCTCGAGCGAACCGACGTGCCGGCCGGGGTCTTGCCCCCCCGCCGGGTCCACGACGGCGTGGTCAAGGGCATTGAGGACTACGGCAACAAAATGGGCATCCCGACCGTCAACGGCGCGGTGCTCTTTCATGAGGGCTACACCGCCAATCCCTTGGTCTTTGCAGGATGCGTCGGCCTGCGACCAGCCGCGCCCGCCGCGCGTCCGGCCAGCGCGGAGGCCGGCGATCTCATCATCGTCATCGGCGGGCGAACCGGCCGCGACGGACTGCGCGGGGCGACCTTCTCCTCGATGGAGATGGGCGCCGAAACCGGCGGGATCGCCAGCGCCTCGGTCCAGATCGGCCATCCCATTCACGAGAAACAAACGCAGGAAGCCATTCTGCGGGCCCGGGATGCCGGGCTGTATCGGGCCATCACCGATTGCGGCGCGGGCGGCTTCTCCTCTGCGGTCGGCGAGATGGCCAGCGGCCTTGGCGCGACTGTTCAGCTCGACAATGCCCTGCTCAAATACCCCGGCCTGCAGCCGTGGGAGATCTGGCTGAGCGAGGCTCAGGAACGGATGGTCCTGGCCGTGCCTGCCGAAAACTGGCCGGCCCTCAAGGCGATCTGCGACGGTCAGGACATCCCCGCCTTTGCGCTGGGCGTATTCGAGGACAGTGGGCGGCTGACGATCAAATACGCCGGGCGCATCGTCGGCGACCTCTCGATTCAATTTCTGCACGAGGGCATTCCCCAGCGCCGGCTGTCCGCCGACCCTGTCCCCCGATCGGTCAGCGGCACACCGCGCGCCAGCAGGCGCCACGCCAGCAGGCGCCACGCCAGCGCACGGCATGCCGCCAGCGATGCCACAGCGGATCTGCTGGCCCTGCTCGCCCACCCGAATATCCGCAGCAAGGAAGCCATCGTCCGCGTGTTCGACCACGAGGTCAAGGGCGCCACGGCGGTCAAACCCTTCGTCGGGGCCGCCAATCACGGGCCCGGCGACGCGGCCGTGTTGGCGCCGGATCCGAGCTCGACCCTGGGCCTGTCTCTCTCAAATGGGATCTGCCCGCAGTATGGCGAGCGCGATCCGTATGCGATGGCCTGGGCGGCGGTCGATGAAGCCCTCCGAAACGCGGTCGCCGTCGGCGCCGACCCCGACCGGATCGCGATCCTGGACAACTTCTGCTGGGGCAACCCGAACCTGCCCGACCGTCTGGGCAGCCTCGTCGCCTGCGCGCAGGGGTGCCACGATGCCGCCCTGGCCTACGGCGCGCCTTTCATTTCCGGCAAGGACAGCCTGAACAACGAGTACACCGGCGCGGACGGGGCCAAACACGCCATCCCAGGCACCCTGCTCATCTCCGCCCTTGGGATCGTGCCAGATGTCCATGCGACGGTCACGATGGATCTGAAGCAGGCCGGGAACGCGCTGTATCTGGTCGGCGACACCCGCGACGAGCTGGGGATGAGCCACTATGCCGGGCTGCGGCAGGGCGCGCAAGCTGACGCGATCGTCCCCCAGCCCGTGCCGGACGCCCTCGCCCGGCTGCGCGCCTTGCACGGCGCCATCCGGGCCGGTCACGTACGGGCCTGCCACGATTGCAGCGAGGGCGGCTTTGCGGTCGCTCTGGCCGAAATGTGCCTGGCCGGCAGGTTGGGCGCGTCCGTGAACCTCTCGGCGCTGCAGGCCGACGCGGGCGACGACATCGTGCTCCTTTTCAGCGAATCCGCCTGCCGGCTTATCGTCGAGGTTGCGCCAACACACACGGCCGCGTTCGAACGCGCCCTGGCCGGGACGCCCTGCGCCCGAATCGGTGATGTCGCCTCCGCGAGCACGCTGACTGTGACCGGGCTGGGCGGCGCAAAGGTCATTGACGCCGACATCGCGCGGCTTGAGCTTGCGTGGCGCGGGGCGATCGCCCCCGATCCGCCCGTGGCGGCGCGCCCGGCCCCAGCGCGCGCGCCACTCAGCCTCCCGTCCGTCACGCCGGGCAAGCGCGTGCTCATCCTGCACGCCAACGGCTCAAACCGCGACCACGACGCGGCCCTGGCGGTTGAACTGGCCGGCGGCCTGCCCGAGATCGTGCACGTCAACCAGGTGCGCGCGCGATCGCGCATGCTGGCGGACTATCACATGCTCATCCTGCCGGGCGGGTTCTCGTATGGCGATGACCTCGGGGCGGGCGTGCTGTGGGCGCTCGATCTGCGCGAACGGCTTGGGGAATCACTACAGGCCTTTGTCGCGGCTGGGCGGCCCGTGCTCGGGATCTGCAATGGGTTTCAGGCGCTGATCAAGGCTGGCCTCTTCGAAGCTGGCGTATTTGCGGGCGGCGAGCGGGCAATTACCCTCACCTACAACGAGCGCCGGCGCTTCGAATGCCGCTGGGTGATGCTCGAGCCCGAACCGGGCAGCGTCTCGGTCTTCACCCGCGGGCTGGGTGAGCCGATTTACTGCCCGATCGCGCATGGCGAAGGCCGCCTGGTGACACGCGATGATGAGACGCTGCACGGGCTGTCGGCGCGGGGGATGATCGCGCTGCGCTATCTGGGCGAAGACTACCCGCATAATCCGAACGGGTCGGCCGGCAGGATCGCCGGCCTTTCCAACGCGCAAGGCAACGTGCTGGGCCTCATGCCGCACCCGGAGAACAACATCTTTCCCTGGCAGCATCCGCGCTGGCACCGGGGCGAGCGGGGCATGGGCGGTTTGGGCCTGTTCTCCAATGGACTGCGGAACGCATAGCAAAGCTTGTTGGCCGAGACGATATCCCCCGTCCCGGCGTACGCCGGGACGAGGGGATATCGTTTCGGGATAGGGAGGCAGAATCTCATGTTGAGTCACGACGAACTGGTCGCCGCCATACCGAACGCCCTGCAAACAATCGATTTGTCTGGGCTGGGCCCGAAGTTCAGTGGCAAGGTGCGCGACATGTACTCGCGCGCCGGCGGCGCGCGCATCCTGATCACGACCGACCGGGTCTCGGCCTTCGATGTCGTGCTGGGCACGATTCCGTTCAAGGGCCAGACCCTGAACCAGCTCAGCGCCTGGTGGTTCGAACAGACCCGCGACATCGTGGCCAACCACGTTATTCGGGTGCCGGACCCCAACGTCACCATCGCCCGGGAAGCCCAGCCGCTCCCAGTCGAAGTCATCGTGCGCGGCTACATCACCGGGGTAACCAAAACCGCGCTGTGGACGATTTACGCGTCCGGCGATCGCAAGCCGTATGGGATTGCGCTCCCGGACGGGCTGAAGAAGAATGACCCGCTCCCCGAGCCGATCATCACCCCGACGACCAAGGCCGAACAGGGTGGCCACGACGAGCGCCTGACCCGCGCGGAGATCATCGGCCGGCGCATTGTCGAACCGGCGCTGTGGGAACAGATCGAGCGCGCGGCGATTGCCCTGTTCAAGCGCGGCCAGGAGGTCGCCCAGCACGCCGGGCTGATCCTGGTCGACACCAAATACGAATTCGGGCTGATCGACGGAGAGCTTGCGGTCATCGACGAGATTCATACGCCTGACTCGTCGCGCTACTGGACGGCCGACTCGTACGACGCAGATCCGTCGGCCCCCAAGAACTTCGACAAGGAGTTTCTGCGCGAGTGGTATGCCGCCCGCGGCTATACGGGCGATGGCCCGCCGCCGGCCATGCCCGCCGACGTCCTGGCCCAGGTCGCCGCGCGTTACATCGCGGCCTATGAGAAACTCACCGGGCTCGTCTTCGTCCCCGGCGAGCAGCCCGCGTCAGAACGCATTGCCCGGAATCTGAATCAACAACCATGAACACCCTCGCCGTTATTCTGATGGGATCGCGCGGCGACCTTGAACACGCCCAGAAGATCGCCGGGCCGCTGACCAGTTTCGGCGTTCAGGTCGTATTGCGCGTTGGCAGCGCCCACCGCACGCCCGAGCACGCCCTGGCCATCCTGCGCCAGTACGAAGCCGATCCGCGACCCAAGGTTTACGTCACCATCGCCGGAAGGAGCAACGCGCTGAGCGGCTTCACCGACCCGCAGGTGAGCGCGCCGGTGATCGCCTGCCCGCCGCCAAGCGAGAGCTTTGGCGGGGCGGACGTTTTTTCGTCCCTGCGGCTACCCAGTGGTGTTGCTTCGGCCGTTGTGCTCGAACCGGTGAATGCCGCCATCCTGGCCGCCAAGATCCTCGGTCTGGCCGACCCCGAGGTGCGCGACAAGGTTGTCGCCTATCAGAAACAGGCGGCCGCCAAAATCCTGAGCGATGACGCTGATCTGAACCCTGGCCGGTAATTCCATGGACATATCCTTCGAGGACGACAAACCCCACGACGAATGCGGCATATTCGGGGTCTTCGCCCCGAGCCGAGACGTGGCCCGGCTGACCTATTTCGGGTTGTACGCCCTGCAGCACCGCGGCCAGGAAAGCGCCGGCATCGCCACCAGCGATGGGCGGGCCGCGCACGTGCACAAGGACATGGGCCTGGTGTCGCAGGTTTTCAACGAGGCCAATCTGCGCCCGCTGGTGGGCACCCACGCCATCGGCCACAACCGCTACTCCACAACGGGCTCGTCGCATGTCAAGAATGCCGGACCGTATCTGGTCGAAACCATCCACGGCCCGCTTGGCGTGGCGCACAACGGGAATTTGACAAATGCGCTCGAGTTGCGCCGGCGCCTGCTCCAGCGCGGGGTTGGCCTGTCGTCGAGCTCGGACAGCGAAGTCCTCACCCAGGTTCTGGCCGCCCCGCCCGCGATCTGGAACGAGCCGAATGGCGCCGCCGAGGAGGCCGGCCCGGACGTGTGGGTGGCCCGTCTGCAAGCCATGATGCGGGTGGTCGAGGGCGCCTATTCGCTCACCATGCTCACAAACCAGGGCATCTTCGCCGCGCGTGATCCGCTTGGCCTGCGCCCGCTGTGCCTGGGCGAGATCGACGGCGGCTATGTCGTGGCGTCCGAGAGCTGCGCCCTGCAAACCGTGGGCGCGCGCTTCATGCGCGAGGTGGAGCCCGGCGAAGTGCTGCGGATTGACCAACAGGGTGTGACGTCGACGATCACCCGGCACTCCGGCAAACGCGCGCTGTGCATCTTTGAGCACGTCTATTTTGCCCGGCCCGACACGGTCCTCGAGGGGCAGGTTATCCATGAGGCCCGCCAGCGGGCCGGACGACAGCTCGCGCGCGAGGCGCCCGCCAACGCTGACATCGTCGTGCCCGTCCCCGACTCCTCCACGCCCGCCGCGATCGGCTACAGCCTGGAGTCGGGCATCCCCTACACCGAGGGGCTGATCAAGAACCGCTACATCGGGCGGACCTTCATCCAACCCGACAAAGAATTGCGCAAGGTCGGGGTGCAGCTCAAATACAACCCGCTCTCAGCCAACTTGCGCGGCAAGCGGGTGGTGATGATCGACGACAGCATCGTGCGCGGCACGACCGCCGGCCCGCTCATCCAGCTGCTCCGCGACGGCGGAGCGAGCGAAGTGCACGTGCGGGTGTCCTCGCCACCGGTCCGCCACCCCTGTTTCATGGGGGTCGACATGGCCACTCGCAAGGGGCTGATCGCCCACACCCTCGATGTCGAGCAGATCCGCGCCCACATCGGGGCCGATTCGCTTGTGTATCTCAGCCTCAACGGATTGCTCAAGGCCACCCATGGGATCGAAGGCGCGGCAGCCGAGGGCGTGCCGCATTTGGCGAATGGGCAATCCTCGTTTTGCGCGGCCTGCTTTTCGGGGCGCTATCCCATTCCGATCCCGGCCTGGTTGTTCGATGACGATCGGGACAAGACCGTCTTTGAGCTATGAACATCCTCATCGTGGGCAATGGCGGGCGCGAGCACGCCCTGGCCTGGAAGTTGACCCAATCGCCGCGGGTCCAGTGTATTTACGTCGCGCCGGGAAATGCCGGAACCGCTGGCCACAACGTGGCCATTGCGGTCGACGACATCCCGGCCCTGCTGGCTTTCGCGCGCGAGAATCAGGTTGATCTGACAATCGTCGGCCCCGAAGCGCCGCTGGCCGCCGGGATCGTCGATACCTTTCTCGCCGCCGGGTTGCGCGCGTTTGGGCCAAAGCGCGCCGCGGCAAAACTCGAAGCGTCCAAGCTCTTCTCAAAATCGATCATGCGGGCGAGTGGCGTGCCGACCGCCAGTTTCGCCGTCTTCGATGCGTTCGATCAGGCGTTGCGATTTGCGCGGGCCCTGCCCTTTGGGTCGGCGCCCGCCTGTGTCGTCAAAGCCGACGGACTGGCCGCGGGCAAAGGCGTTTTCGTGTGCGATGACGCGGACGCCGCCGAGGCGGCCCTGCGCCGGATCATGCTTGAACGTGAGTTTGGCGAGGCCGGCGCGCATGTCATCATCGAGGAGCGCCTGAGCGGGCGCGAGGTTTCCTTGCTGGCCTTCTGCGATGGCGCGCGGGCCGTGCTGATGCCGCCCGCGCGCGATCACAAACGCATTGGGGATGGCGACACGGGCCCAAACACGGGCGGGATGGGCGCATATGCGCCCGCCCCTGACGTATCGCCAGGCCTGTTGCGCGATGCGCAACGGCTGGTGTTTGAGCCGATCCTGGAGGCGATGCGCGCTCAGGGAACGCCTTACGTGGGTGTGTTGTACGCGGGGCTCATGCTGCTCCCGTCCCTGGGCGGCAGGGCCGAGCACCTCTCCGTCCTGGAGTTCAATTGCCGCTTTGGCGATCCCGAGACCCAGGTCATCCTGCCCCTGCTCGAAACGGATTTGGCCGATGTGCTGACCGCCTGCATTGACGGCGCGCTCAATCAGGTCGAAGTGGCCTGGCGACCGGGTGCGGCCGCGACCGTTGTGCTTGCCTCGGGCGGTTATCCTGGCCCGTATGAGAAGGGCCTGCCCGTCCATGGGCTGTCCGACGTGCCCGCGGACGTCACAGTTTTCCACGCTGGCACGGACACGCAGGGCGACCAGGTGCTCACCCGGGGCGGGCGCGTCCTCAACGTCACCGCGACGGGGGCGGACCTGCCCGAGGCGCTGGCCCGCGCCTACGCCGGCGTCTCCGCGATTCACTTCGACGGCATGCAATACCGGTCCGATATCGGCGGCCATTCCGCGCCCGGGGTGGCCCGATGAGTGATGCCTACGCCCGCTCCGGGGTGAACATCGGCGAGGGCAACCGAGCCGTTCAGCTCATGAAGGACGCCGTCCGCAGCACCCACGATGCGAGGGTGCTGGCCGGGATCGGCGCGTTCGGCGGGATGTTCGACGCCTCGGCGCTGAAGGCGATGGCTGCGCCGGTGCTGGTCGCCAGCACGGACGGGGTTGGGACCAAGACCAAGGTTGCCGCGGCGATGGGCCGCTGGGAGACGATCGGTCAGGATCTGGTCAACCACTGCGTCAATGACATCCTCGCCCAGGGCGCCCAACCGTTGTTCTTCATGGACTACATCGCGGCGTCGAAGCTGGACGCCGGGCAGGCCGCCACCGTCGTCACCGGCATGGCCGTGGCCTGCCGCGAGAATGGCCTTGCCTTGCTGGGCGGCGAGACCGCCGAGATGCCCGGCGTGTATGTCGACGGCGAGATGGACGTGGCCGGGACGATCGTCGGGGTGGTCGACCGGACGCAGGCCATCGATGGAACGCGCGTCGCAGCCGGCGACGTGATCCTGGGGCTGCCGTCCAATGGGCTGCACACCAACGGCTACTCGCTGGCCCGGCGCGCCCTGGCAGGGCTGGATTGGTACATCCAACGTGCCGATCTTGGCGCCAGCATCGGCGATGCCCTGCTGGCCGTGCACCGCTCGTATCTGACCCAGTTCCGGAAACTCGACGCCGCCAGCGTTCGCATGCATGGCATTGCCCACATCACCGGCGGCGGGCTGCTCGAGAATGTGCCGCGCGTCCTGCCCAACGACCTGGCGGCGGTTTTTCACGTCGGCGCGTGGCCGGTGCCGCCCATCTTCGAGCTGATCCGCCAGCACCTGGGCGATGTCGCGCGCGACGACCTCTACCGGGCCTTCAACATGGGCCTCGGGCTGTGCGTGGTTGTGGCGCGGGTTGATGCCTCCCGTGCGCTGTCCGCGCTCGGCGAAGGCACACTCGTGGGCGAGATCACCCGGCGGGCCGGCCCGGCCGTCGTCCTCGAGGCGTGATGAACCCGCCACCCGTCAGGCTTGTCGTGCTGCTGTCTGGCTCGGGCAGCAATCTGCAAGCCATCCTCGATGCCACCCGCAACGGGCCACTTTCCGCGGCCGCGGTTGTGCTGGTCGTGTCGGATCGGGCCTCGGCGTATGGCCTGGAGCGGGCCGCCCAGGCCGGCGTGCCAACCTTGCTCCTGCCGATCCGGCCGTTTGCCCAGGCCGGCAAGACCCGCGAGGAATACGATGCGGCCCTGGCCGAAGCCATCCTCCCGCATGCCCCCGACTTGATCATCTGCGCGGGCTGGATGCGCATCCTGAGCCCGGCCTTTCTCGATCGCTTCCCGGGCAGGATCATCAACCTGCACCCGGCCCTGCCCGGCGTGCTGGCCGGCAAGGACAGCCTGCGCGGCACCTTCGAAGCCGCCCAACGTGGGGAGCCGGTCCCAACCGGGTGCATGGTTCACCAGGTGATCGCCGAAGTTGATGCCGGCGCGGTGATTGACAGCGAGGCCGTTCCGGTTGCGCCGGAGGACACGCTCGAGGCGTTCGCGGCCCGGATGCACGCGGCCGAGCACCGCCTGATTGTGCGGGCGATCGCAAAGGTCCTCGGACTTTCAACGCGCTGAGCATGGCCGACACTTGGCGGGTTTCGCGCTCGGGATCTATCCGCAGATTTCGCAGATTCACGCTGATTTTTTCTGGTGGATGAACGGCAATCTGCGCAAGAGCCAGGATTGCGGGTGGTTGAAAAAAGGAATCGGCGAGAATCTGCGAAATCTGCGGATAAAACCGACCCCCTGATAGACTGCATGCCTCTTGAAATCCGCCTGGGCGCGCCTGCTCGTTCTCTTCACCGTCGTCAGCCTGATCGAGGCGGTTTTCTACGGGTCGCTCTCGGCATTTATCCCGCTGCACCTGCCCGATCTCGGGATTGCCCGGGCTGATGTGCAGCCCTGGGTGGGCGCCATCACCTCGTTCGCCTCGCTGGTCGGCATCCCGCTGGTTCCAATCTGGGGAACGCTGGCCGATCGCTTCTCGCGCAAGTTCGTCATCGTGCGCTCGTTTGTCATTCACCTGGTCGCGACCGTTGTGATGCTTGCCGCGCCCAACGTATGGGTCTTTGCCGCAGGCCGGGCCCTGCTCGGCTTCGCCAACGGCGACACAGCCCTGATGCTGGCCAGCATGGCCGAGCGCGCGCCGGCCGGCCGGCTGGGCTTTGCCTTCGCCGTTATCAACAGCTCGCTCTCGGTCGGGGCCTTTGCCGGCGCGCTGGCCGGGGGACCGATTGTCGACCGCTTTGGCTTCAATACGCTGCTGGCCGGGATCGGGGTGATGCTCCTGGGCGTGGTCGTGGCCCTGATGGTGGGATACCGCGAGACGCCCCGCACGCGGACCAGCCGGCCTGTCGTCACCCTGGCCATCGAGTCGGTCAGAATCATCACCCGCTCGCCGGCCTTGCTCACCCTCTTCATCGCCCAATTCGCGGTAGGCACCGGCTGGATGCTGGTCTTCACCTATTCCCCGCTGGTTGTGACGTCGTTCTATACCGGACCCGATCCCGGCACGGCCGTCGGCATCGTCATGGCCGTCGGCGGATTGGGCACCCTGCTGCTCGGACCGCTGATCGGCTCGACCGCCGATCGGGTTGGCTATTGGCGGGCGCTGCTGGCCGTCGTCACCGCCGTCATCGGGCTATGGATCGCCCTCACCTTTGTGCGCGATTTGGGCGCCTTCATCCCCCTCTGGGCAATCCTGAACGGGGTCATGTCATCAGTCTCATCACTGGCCTTCAACATCGTGTCCAACGTCGTCGACGACGATGCGCGCGGTCGGATCATGGCCTTCGCCTATCTGCCGCTCAACTTCGGCTCGTTTGTCGGGCCGGCCCTCGGCAGCCTGATCACCGGGATCAGCTTGTATGCGATCTTCCCGGCGGCAGCCGTGTGCGTGGCGATCGGGTTGGCGCTCTTCCTGCGCGCGCGCACGCTGTCGCGGATGCCCGCGCGCGCCTGAATACAGGAATAGATGCGCGATGAGCCTCCCCGCGCTTCGCGCGGGGAGGCTCATCGCGCCACACGTGCTGGAGGATCGCTACTGTAGCGGCGTTGCCCGCAGCGCGCCCAGATGGCTCTGCAACACACCCAGGCCGTAGCCGAGCGGGCTGCCCACGTTCAGGAAACGATAGCCCCAGCTCATCTTCTGCTGCAGCTCAGCCACGTCGACGAGGGTGGTCCCAGTCGCGATGCCGGTGCCCCGCAAACGGCGTGGGATGTCGCGCAGAATGTCCTGCACACGCGGGTCCTGGACCTGGGTGACGATGCCGAGGCTGGCCGAGATGTCCATCGGCCCGGCGAAGAGCACATCGATGCCCGGCACGCGGGCGATCTCGTCGAGGTTGCGATAGGCTTCCTCACTCTCGATTTGCAGCACCAGCACCGTCTCCTCGTTGGCCGTGCGGATGACGTTCCCCCAATCGTCACCCGTGATCGATGGCCAGTTGGGCGACACGCCGCGCTGCCCGAGCGGAGGATAACGGGCATACTGCACCGCCCGGGCAGCCTCTTCGGCGGTGGTGATCTGTGGCACCATGACCGCAACCGCGCCGCTGTCGTAGGCCTTCTTGATCAAGTGCGGGTCATTCCAGGCCACCCGGATCATCGGCGCGACACCACGCATCCGGGCGAGCCCGGGGATCACATCCATGGCCTCCACGCCATACGGTTGATGTTCGGTATCAACCCACAGGAAGTCGATGCCCGCGCCGCACGTCTGGGCTGCCACCGAGGCGGTCGGGGCGCTCAGCACGCTGCCCAGGACGAGTTCGCCCGCGCGAATGCGGGACCGAAGCGGATGGGGATAGGTCGATTTGTTCATGATGAATGCATTGTGCCCGCGTCCGTGGCGCGCGGCAATTCGTCGTCGCCCTGCGGGATACGTCGCCACAATGGCTGACCGAAGCGGAGGGATTCGTCAAACCCGGCGATAATCGCCCGCTGTTGTTTGTCGAACCGCCGGAGGAATGCCGTGGCAGCACAATCATTTCGTATCCAAACCTTTGCCGCTCTGGCCTCGCTCGCCTTGCTCGCCCTGGGCGTCGGCCCCGCCACCGCTCGCGAGACGCCCTTCCAAGCGACCATGCCCAATACGCCCCGTCGCCCCGCGGCAACCTGTGATGTGCCGACGGCCTATGCCACGATGCAGGCCGCCCTGTCCAACCCCGGCTGCGACCTTGTCCGCATTCGGACGTCGATCATCAACGAAAGCGTGACCATCACCCGAAACGTCACCATCGATGGCAATTACTTGATCGGGGGCTCGTTCTGGCAGCCCCGGAGCGGGATTTGGACCGACCGCGTTATCACCGCCACCGGCGCGTCGACCGTGATCACGCTCACCGACATGAATATTGAGTGGGGCAAGACCACCGGTGACGGTGCCATCATCCTGGCCCAGGGCGGCATCATCCTGTCCGGGGTGGACGTTCGAAATGGCCGCAGCGGCGGCAGCGGCGGGGCGATCTTCACCACCGGCGCGGTCACCGCAACGAACTCGACCTTCAGCTCGAATGGCGCCGAGGGCGGCTATGGCGGCGCGATCAGCGCAACCTCGGTCAGCCTGATCAGCACAACGATCCAAAACAGCTACTCCAACGGCCGCGGCGGCGCGATCTACGCGTCGAGCCGGGTGGCCCTCAGCGTCGGAAGCGTCCTCATCACCAACACCGCCCTGGACTACACCGCCGCCGTGACTCAGGCCTACGGAGGCGGGATCTACCTGCAATCCGGCACACTGAGTGTTGACGCCAGCAGCCTGATCAACAACGAGGCCAACGCGCCGCAGGGCGGCGAAGGCGGCGCCATCTACGCTGGTCCGTCGAGCGCGATCACGATCACCAGCAGTGCCGTTGACGTCAACAGCGCCGTTTCGTCGCTCACGGCCGCCGAAAGCCATGGCGGCGCCATCATGCTGGGGCGCAATAGCCGGCTCCATATCGCGTCGAGCGCCTTCAACAGCAATCTCGCGCTTGCATCCAGCGGGCCCAGCAGTGGCGGAACCGCCCGGATTGGACGCGACAGCGTGGTCACGATTGCCAACAGCGCATTCCTACAAAGTGGCGCGCAAGGCGCTATGTCGGCCGAGGGTGGCGCGCTGTGGATCGGCCCGGCCGGCGATCTCACCCTCAGCGGAACCGAGATCCTCAGCAACTATGTTTCACTTCTGGGCGCCGCAACGGGAAAGGGCGGCGGTGTGTATATCGGCGCGAACAGCGTTGTCACGCTGACAGGATCCGAGGTCAATGCCAACCACATCAACAGCGCATTTTCCCAGCCGCGTTATGGCGGGGGAATCTATCTCGCCAACGGCGTTGTCGCCAGCCTGAGCGGGGGCGCCTTCAGCGACAACCTCCTCACCCGAGGTGACGATGCCGACTCGGACGGTGGCGCGCTGTATGTTTCCACGAATGCGACGGCCGTCATCAATGACATGGTCTTCGATGACAACGAGGTCTGGGCGTATGGGGCCGTGCTCAAGGGCAACGGAGGCGCCATCTTCTCGGCCGGCGCGATCACGGCGACCAGCAGCGTGTTCCGGCGCAATATGGCCGAGCGCAGCGGGGGCGCGATCCACGTCGACACGGGCGCGACCGCGTTTATTGACGCCTCCACGTTCGTGTCCAACACCGCCTCCTATCGCGGCGGCGCGGTGACCGCCAGCGGAGACACCACCGTCCAAAACAGCACCCTGCGCCAGAACGGCAGGGACCGAACCAGCCAGACTGGCCTGGTCACGTTTGGCACGCCGGGCGGCGGCGCGCTGTTCACCGACGCGTCATTGCTCGTCGTCGATTCCACCGTCCGCAATAACGAGGCGGGGGTCAATGGTGGCGGCCTGTTCAACAGCGGGGGAAGCCTCACCCTGCGCCGCGCAACGGTCCAGGGAAACGCGGCGGTGGAGCCGGGCAGCGGGCTCGGCGGCGGCATCGCCAGCACCAATGACGGCCTGACCGTTATCCGCTTGAGCGCCATCTACTCCAACACCAGCACCGGGTCCGGAGGCGGCATCTTTGTGAGCGGCGACACTGTCCTGGCAATGACAAACAGCACTGTCAGCGGCAACGCTGCAGACACGGACGGGGGCGGAATCCACGCGGCTTCCCGGATCACCGCCACGCTCAACTCGAACACCATCGCCTACAACACCGCCGACGCTGACAGCAACAATTCTGGCGATGGCGGCGGGTACTCCGGCGGAAACCTGCTGAACGGCATTTCCTTTGTGATGGAGAACAACATTCTGGGCGCCAACTTCGATCTCTCGGGCGGGACCGTGCGCCCGGATTGCGATGGCATCTTCAACAGCGATGGCCACAACCTTGTCCAGGATGACACGGGCTGTACGACGGCCTTTGGCCCGACTGACATTCGATTCGCCGACCCCTTGCTCAAGGACCTGGGCGACTATGGCGGGACGACCTGGTCGCATGACCTGACGGCGGCCAGCCCCGCCGTCGACACCGGGACATGCCTGGCCACCGACCAGCGCGAGGCGCCCCGCCCCGCAGGCGCCGACTGCGACCGCGGCGCGATCGAGCGCGACGGGATCGTGCCACCCACACCCACGCCGACCCCAACCGCAACACCCACCCGCACCCCGACACCGACGGCGACGCAGACCCAGACTGCGACACCGACCCGCACGCCAACGGCAACGCCAACACGCACGCCCACAGCGACCGCTACGGCATCGCCGACCCAGACGCCGATATCCACACCGACCGCAACGGCAATTCCCGGCGCAACCGCCACGCCGACGCCTACGGCAACTCAAACCCCGACGCGCACGCCGACGGTGACTCGCACGCCAACAGCCACGCGCACCCCCACGTCCGCGCCCGCCGGGACTTTGACGCCAACACCGACACCCTCCGCGACGCCGACGCCGTTCTTTACGTTCTTGCCGCTCAGTCTGAGATAGTAAACCGGTCAACCCTAAGGGTTGACCGGTTTCCCATTCGCGGCCCCAAACAAGAAAGCGGCGGGTGTGGGACCCGCCGCTTCAATCGGACGCCAAGACCGACACGCGAGCAGCTTACGCCGTCACTGCTGCGTGGGCCAGGAACTTCTCCGCCTCGAGCGCCGCCATGCAGCCAAAGCCGGCCGAGGTGATCGCCTGTTTGAACACACGGTCATGGGCCTCGCCCGCCGCGAACACACCCGGCACGCTGGTATGAAGCCGGTCGTCGACCGTGAGATAACCGTCAGCATCCATCTCCAACTTGCCCTGGAACAGCTGGGTGTTTGGCTCATGGCCAACGAAGACAAACACGCCTTCGACCGGGCTCGACTCAGTCTTGCCGGTTACCACGTTTTTGAACACCACCGTGTCGACCTTGCCGTTCCCCGTGATCCGCTCCACGACAGTGTTCATCACATACTCGATTTTGGGGTTCGCGCCGGCCTGCTTCTGCAGGGTCGCGCCCGCCCGGAACTGATCGCGGCGATGGACGATCCGCACCCGCGAGCCGAACTTGGTCAAAAACAGCCCTTCCTGAAAAGCGCTATCCCCGCCGCCAACGACGATGATCTCCTTGTTGCGGAAGAAGAAGCCGTCGCAAGTGGCGCAATAGCTCACCCCGCGCCCAACGAACTCGGTTTCGCCGGGCACGCCCAGCGGCCGTGGCGTGGCGCCGGTGGCAATGATGATCGACTCTGCGGTGTAGGTCTGCCCATCGGCGACGAGGGTGAACGGGCGCTGGCTGAAGTCGACCGAGTCGACGACGGCCTCGATCATCCGCGCGCCAAAGCGCTCGGCCTGTTCGCGCATGGCCATGGTCAGTTCCGGCCCCTGCAATCCATTGGGGAAGCCGGGAAAGTTGTCGACTTCGGTCGTCGTCGCGATCTGCCCGCCAAAGGCGGGGCCGACGAAAACGATGGGATCCAATAGCGCGCGAGCGGCGTATAGCGCCGCGGTCAGGCCAGCCGGACCTGAGCCAATGATGGCGATTTTCTCAGTCATGTGGTTAGGAACTCCTCACGGAACCCAATCCCGGAGGCGATACGCCGCGACTCCGTCGCGGCGTATCGCCTCCAGTTTGGTTGTGTTTCTGGGTGTAAGTCTACGCCGGGTTGCTGAGCGCTCCCGGTCGCGCTCAGCGAGCGCTCAGGCTGACGATGTCGCCGAGCACGCCGCTGGCGGTTACTTCCTGGCCCGCGCCGCGGCCACTCACCGATACCGGGTTGTCGCTGAAGTGCCTGGTCGTGAAAACCACCACGCTGTCGGTCGCCCGGATCAGGCCGAGCTTGCTGTCGGGCTCCGCCCCGGCCAGACCAACCTGGCAACGTCCATTTTCGATGCGGGCCGCATAACGCAGTTTGCGCCCGCCGCGGGTCAGCTCGCCGGCGCGGGCCGCCATCGGCCCATCCAACGCGTCGGCCTCGCGCAGGAATTCATCGACGCTCAGCCCATCCATCGATGCGGGATACAGCGGCTCGATTCCGACGTCATCCATTCCGAGTCGATATCCCAGCATCCGGGCCAGAATCAGCGCCTTGCGCGCCGCGTCGCGCCCGCCCAGATCCTGGCGCGGATCGGGCTCGGTGTAGCCGCGCTCGCGCGCTTCGCGCACGGCCGCGCCAAACGGGCGGCCGGCCTCGAGTTGAGCCGACAGGAATGCCAGTGTGCCGCTGAGCGATCCCTCAATTTTGAGAATCTCATCGTTGCTGTTGAGCAGCGTGTTGAGGGTCGAGATGACCGGCAGGGCCGAGCCGCAGGTGGTCTCCCAACGCGCCCGCCCGCCCGTGATGTCGTCCCACCATGCCAGCGGCCCGGCCAGGGGCAGCTTGTTGGCCAGCACCACCCCGCCCCGCGGGAGCTGGGCGGCCCGCCGCAGGGCGGGAACCGCCACATCGCTGGCAGTGCTGTCGACCAGGATCACATCATCGGCCACAAACGGGTCGAGGGCGGGCGGCGCGGGCGCGTCGTAACGGTCGAAAGAACCGGTTGCGGCTTTGCGCGCGTCCAGGTTTCGGAGCATGTCGTCGCTCAAACCCGTCCGCTCGATGCGCGCGCCCCGGCTGTCGGCAATACCAACGATCTCGAGGCGGAGGTCGCAGCGTTGGGCGTGCCGCGCCCGCGCGGCGATGATCTGGCGGGCCAGCGCGCGCCCGACGCCCCCATAGCCGATGAGGAAGATAGGTTGTATTCTCATTGCGTTTTGTGCCAATCGAAGATCGGGGATTGCCGGCAACAACCGTCCCCGGCTGCGCCGGGGACGGTTGTTGCCGGATAGTCAGCGACGTCCCGTCAGGCCTGAATCGGCGTGAATGGCGTGACCTGGGCCACCGCCGCCCGCGGAACGAAGGTGCGATACACCAGCGTCCACACGGTCGCCCGGAAGGCGATCAGCACGGCTGCCAGCAGCGAGGTCACGATGATGGCGAACACGAACGACACCGCCAGCAGGATCCAGGTCACGGTCTGGATCTGGGTATTAATCTGCGTCAGCAGCAGGATGACGCCAGGGGCCATGATCGCGCCCAGCACGATCGCAAACAGGATGCCCGCCACGAAGCCGATCACCACCAGAATCAGGCCGATGAGAAAGATGTCGCCAAAGCGGCCCTTGAACATCGACCAGCCGCGCCGGATGCCATCCATCGCGCCGGCGCCTTCCAGCATGATCGCCCGATCACCAAACACCTTGATCCCGCGCGAAATGATGTCGTAGACAAATGCCAGCAAGCCAACCGGAATCACGATGCAGAACATGCCGCCCAACGTGGCCAGAATGGCTGGCCCGGCGTTGCTCCGGCTGGAGCTGTCGCTGACGGCCGCCGCGATCGCGGCGCCAAAGATGACGACGACGACTGCCAGCACGATCACACCAACGATCAACGTGGGCAGCCAGAGCACGACTCGCATTCCCACGAGGCTCCAGAAACGGGCCGAACCACGCTTGAATGCGGCCCCAAATGACATCTTGCCGGTGGCATCCGCGTCATCCGCACCCGCGATCAGGCCGCCATTCGCAATCACGCCGATCACGGCGAAGATGATTCCGAGAATGGCGAATACGCAGATCAGCGCGGCCGCCACAACAAGAATCCCTTGAATCTGCTGGTCATTCAGGCGCGGCAGGTTCGGCAGACCGGGTGTTCCGTTTCCGCCGCTGCCGGAGCCGCTCGGAACATTGAAGTTGCTGCCGCTTCCCCCGCCACCTCCGCCGCTCCCCAGGGCGGCGAGAAAGCCGAGAATCCAAAGCGCCTTGTTGCGCCAGACGATGTTGATCGAACGGGAAAGAATATTGCTAATGTCCATGTTGTTCTCCTGACCCCACTCTTACGCATTGGCGCCGCTTTCGTCGCGGCGGTCTATGGGATGGCTTCTACTCCCACTCGATGGTCGCCGGCGGTTTCGACGTGATGTCGTAGGTGACCCGGTTGATGCCGCGCACCTCGTTTACGATCCGGGTGCTGATCCGAGCCAGGACCTCATACGGGATACGGGCCCAATCCGCGGTCATGAAGTCGTCGGTGGTCACCGCCCGAATGGCGCACACCTCATGATAGGTGCGGCCATCGCCCATGACCCCAACCGCCCGAACTGGAAGCAGCACGGCGAAGGCCTGCGACGTCAAACGCATCAAGCCGGCCCGGCCAAGTTCCTCGAGGGTAATCGCATCCGCCGCCCGCAGGCGCTCCACCCGCTCCCAGGTCACCTCACCCAGACAGCGCACAGCCAGGCCTGGCCCCGGGAAAGGCTGGCGCCAGACCAGCGCTTCAGGCAAGCCCAGCGCCGCGCCAATCGCCCGCGCCTCGTCCTTGAACAGGAATCGGAGCGGCTCGAGCAGATCGAACTGCATGTCCTTGGGCAGGCCGCCCACATTGTGATGGGTCTTGATCTTCGCCGCAGACTGCCGCTCCGGGCCGCGCGATTCGATGACGTCCGGATAGAGCGTGCCCTGGGCAAGAAAAGGCCGGGCCGAGCCCGGCGGGCGCACGCCGACCGCGCGCTCGACCTGAGATTCAAAAACCCGCACAAAGCGCTCGCCGATGCGTTTGCGCTTTTCCTCCGGATCGGTTACGCCCTGCAACGCGCCCAGGAAATCCTCGGAGGCGTTTACGGCCAGAAGCCGGATGCCGAGCGCCTCCTGAAAGGTCTCGATCACCTGCTGGCCCTCGGCCTGGCGCATGAGCCCGGTATCGACAAACACGCAGGTGAGCTGGTCGCCAACGGCCCGATGCACGAGCGCGGCCGTGACGGCCGAATCCACCCCACCGGACAGACCGCAAATCACAGGCCGGTCGCCAACCAGGGCCCGAATCTTGGCCACGCTCTCCTCGATGATGCCGGCCGGTGTCCAGTCGGCCCCGCACCCGCATACCCGATGGACAAAATGGGCAATCAGCTCGCGCCCGCGCTGGGTGTGGTTGACCTCGGGGTGGAACTGAATGGCAAACAGGCCGCGCGCCTCGTCAGCCATCCCGCCGATCGGCGTGCT
>Ga0073902_10000658_pt1 | contig 19884 bp, 16 predicted proteins | sample KloWWTmeKNB19Kit_FD_66667 | JGI IMG/M metagenome (GOLD analysis project Ga0073902, IMG submission 66667) | Active sludge microbial communities from Klosterneuburg, Austria, studying microevolution and ecology of nitrifiers - Klosterneuburg... | ecosystem: Engineered > WWTP > Aerobic digester >...
GCCGTCATCGGCTGGGGTTTCATCACCCTGCTGGTTGCGCTTTTGGTGATTTTGAAAACCGACGCGCTGGCGACCGCGGCCAGCGCATTTTTGCGCGGGCTGAACGCGCAAAATCCCGCGCAAGCCGCGCCCACCGATTTGAGCTGGCTGGGGTTTTCGTATATCGCCTTTCGGCTCATGCACGTGTTGCGCGACCTGCACAATGGCAAACGCGCGAACATGAATTTGCGCGAGTTTGTGACCTACGTGGTCTTTGCGCCATCGCTGCTGGCTGGCCCCATTGACCGCGCCGAGCGGTTTGCCAAAGACCTGCGCGCGCCGTATGCGCTGAATATCAGTGTGCTGGGCGAAGCCGGGACGCGGCTGGTCATTGGCGCGTTCAAAAAATTTGTGCTGGCCGATGCGCTCTCGCTCATGGCGCTCAACGCGTTTAACGCGGCGCAAACGCAATCACCGCTTTGGATGTGGCTGCTGGTGTATGCCTATGCTTTCCGCATCTTTTTTGATTTTGCCGGATACACCGATATGGCGATTGGCGCGGGCCGGTTGCTGGGCATCAAACTGCCAGAGAACTTTAACAACCCGTATCTCAAACCCAACCTCACCCAATTTTGGAACAGTTGGCACATCACACTGGCGCAATGGTTTAGGGCGTATTGGTTCAACCCGCTCACGCGCTGGCTGCGCGGCACCCGCGCCAACAGCGTGCCGCTCATGGTGTTTATTGGGCAAATTTCAACCATGCTGCTGATTGGTTTGTGGCATGGCGTGACGCTTAACTTTGTGGCGTGGGGTGCGTGGCACGGGGTTGGCTTGTTCATCCACAACCGCTGGGCCGATTTTGCGCGCGGCCGCGAAAGCTTGGCGAAATACGAACGCGCCTTTCGCATCGGCGGGGTGATCCTCACTTTTCATTTTGTGGCGTTGGGGTGGGTGTTCTTTGCCCTGCCAGAGTTCAATTTGTCTTTGCGCGTGCTGGCAAGGCTGTTTGGGGTGAATGTATGACAAGACCCATTCGCATTGTGTTGATGGCGCTGGCGATGTTTGTGGCCGCAAATGTAATTTTTGCCGCGCTAGACCTCACGCCGCAGATTGCCCGCCTGAGCGCGTATAACGCCGTTTTCCCTGGGCGCGAACGTTTGCCGTTTGGCAACGACATTAGCCAAAGCTGCAACTTGATTGTGAACAACCTGGACGCGATGTTCGCCTCGCACGAGATTGCGGCGGGCGCAAAACCCGCCAATGAATACCGCGTTGTGCTGATCGGCGATTCATCGGTTTGGGGCGTGTTGCTAAAGCCAGAGGAGACGCTGGCCGCCCAACTGAACGCGCTGGGCATGAACAAGACGGGTAAAAAAGTTCGCGCTTTCAACCTGGGCTACCCCGATTTTTCGCTGGCAAAGGATTTGCTTGTGCTCAACCGCGCGTTGGCGTATCAGCCAGACCTTGTCATTTGGCTGGTCACGCTCAATTCGCTGCCAGCGGGCAGGCAGATGGATCACGCGCTGGCGCAGGCCAATGCCGCCGAGCTAAAGCCGCTGCTCCCCGCGTTTCCCATCACCCCAACCGCGCAAACGTTTTTGGACAAAACCATTGTTGGGCAACGCCGCAATTTGGCCGACCTGGCGCGGTTGCAGTTGTGCGGGCCATTTTGGGCGGCCACGCATCAAGATCAGTTGATCCGCGCGAACTATGAGCGCTGGAGCGTTGACCTTGAGGCCGATGACCATTTTGGCGCATTTCAGCCGCCCGCTTTGGGTGATAGCGCCCTGGCGTTTGGTGTGCTGGACGCCGGCGCGAAACTGGCGCAGAGCAAAGGCGCAACGCTGCTCATCGTGAACGAGCCAATGGCGCAAAGCAGCGGCAAAAATAGCGATATTCGCTACAACGCGTTTTACCCGCGCTGGGCATATGACCAATACCGCGAACAAATGACCGCCAGCGCAAAAAAATTTGGCTGGACCTATCTTGATCTTTGGAACGTTATTCCATTTAATGAATTTACAAACAGCCCGGTTCACCTCGCGCCCGCAGGCTCGCGCATGTTGGCAGAAAGGCTGGGAGAAGAAATAAGAAACGGGAAATAAGAAGAGCATTTGACGCGCTTCTTATTTCTTCGATTAACATCAACATATTTAAAATGACACACATACCATTCACTCGCAGACAATTTCTAAAGGCGGCGGGCGGCGCGTTGGCGCTTGCGCCCATCGCAGTGCCGCGCATTATTTCTGCGCGCTCGCTTGGCAGCGCCGCAGATGCGCTTTTGTTGGCCGATGCAACACCGCGCCGCCCGCTGGGCCGCCCAATTTGGGGCGGGGTTCCCATCCGCAAAGAAGCGACAACCAGGTCGGTGATTGTGGCCCGCACCGTGCGCAATCAAACCATTAACCTTTTGGCTCAAAAAGAGGGCACTGGAACGTATAACAAAATTTGGTATCAGACCGATAAGGGTTGGGTTCACTCGGGCTATATTCAGCCGGTGGACAACAAACCGCAGACCGCCGCAGATGCCATCCCCCAGACTGGCGCGTGGGGCGAGCTGAGCGTGCCAGCCAGCGCGGCCCGCGCCAGCGCCGCGCCAAAAGCATATGCCCGTTACTGGATGTATTACGGCTGCACGTTCAAAGTTTTGGCGCTGGTGAGCGGGGCAGATGGCAAAAACTGGTATCGCATTTCGGATGGGAATATTGGGCCGATTATGTATTTGCCCGCCGAGCATGTGCGCGTGATTGACCCCGCCGAATTTGCGCCGCTCTCGCCAGATGTGCCCGCCGCCGACAAACGCATTGAGGTGAATTTGCGCACTCAAGTGGTGACGGCTTTTGAAGCCGACAAGGCTGTGTTTACCGCTCGTTGCGCCAGCGGGGTTGCGCCGCACGGCACCTCGCGCGGGAACTTTCGCATTTTGCTAAAGCTGCCCGGCCAGCGCATGACCGGCGGCACGGCTGGCGATGCCGATTTTTATGATCTGCCCGGCATTTCGTGGGTGAGCTATTTCACCGGCACGGGCATTGCGTTTCATGGCTGTTACTGGCACAACGACTGGGGTGCGCCGCACAGCCACGGTTGTGTTAATTTGGATAGCGACGATGCCAAATGGATTTATCGCTGGACAATGCCAGAGCCGAAATATGATATGAAGTGGCTGCGACCCGGCCCCGGCCAAAAAGGCACAGCCGTGAAGGTCTTTTAACTCATGTTCTTGCCTTTATTCAAGGTAATGAACACAATGCCAAGACCCATGCCCATCAATGCGCCCGCAACGACGCCAAATGTTTGTTGGCGCATGATGGTGCCAATGAGGCCGCCCATAAAGGCGCCCACGCACACGCCAAAAATGAACTGAATAATTTTTGAGGAAGCAAGTATTTTATTAAACATCATCAAGTGTTAGATGCGTTCGTGCGCCATCCGTTACAAATTTCACACTGCCAGACACATGATATACCCTTGAGATGAGCCAGACTATTTTTGTATACGAAAACCCCGCCGAAATTGCCGCAGCCTGCGCCGCCATGTTAGAGGTGAAATGCGCGGCGGCCATTTTGGCGCGCGGGGTGTGCCATCTGGCGCTCAGCGGGGGCAGCACCCCCAAGGCGTTGTTTGAATTGCTGGCCACGCCAGGCTGGGCGGCGCGGTTCGACTGGCCGCGCATTCATCTTTGGTTTAGCGATGAGCGCGATGTGCCGAGCGATGACCCGCAGAGCAATTTCAACTCGGCAGATGTGGCTCTGATTCGCAAAATTAACATCCCGGCGGGCAACATCCACCGCGTGCAAACCGAGCTGGGCGCGGCCAACGCGGCAGATGGCTACGAGGCCGAGATTCGCGCGGCGCTGCCCGCGCCATTTGCGTTTGATGTGATTTTGCTGGGCATGGGTGATGACGGTCACACCGCATCGCTTTTTCCGGGCACGCTGGCTGGTTTGCCCGATGGCCGCCTGGCCGTGGCGCATTTTGTGCCAAAGGTGAACATGCAGCGCATCACGTTTACCTTTGGCTTGATCAACGCCGCGCGGTGCGTGATATTTCTGGTGGCGGGCGCGGCCAAAGCGAACCCGCTGGGGCAGGTGCTGGGGTTAAAGCCCATGCCCGCCGTGTTGCCATCGGCCCTGGTGCAGCCCGCTGGCGAGCTGGTTTGGCTGGTGGACAAAGCGGCGCTGGGGCAGGGGTGAGTTGCGCGTTACGCACTTAACCTTTGCTTCAAACGCGCTTTTACATCAGGCTATTCGGTTTTAAGAGTAAGTCCGGTTATAAGCATTAAGAATTAAGAGCTTGTTGGTTTCTCGCCCGATGGCGTGCTTGTTGTGGATGGCATCATCCAGAGATACCCAACTACAACCAGACCGCCGATTGGGACAAGCAAAAATAACAACCACCACGGGCTTTTGCCGCAATCCAAAAGCCGGCGCGAGCCAACCGCCAGAAATGGTATTAGAACGGCGAGCATAAAAATCTTGCCAAATGTTTCGCTGATGAGCGTGGCTGCCGAAGCAGCAATAAACACAAACAGCACAAACCACCAAAATTCTGCCCGCGATGCGCGTCCATCAAACTTGGCAAAATTTTTGAAACACATTTGAATGGCCTCAAAAAAAGTCGTAGACCCGTTGCGATCTTGTTTGTCTTGATCCAAAGAAATTTTCATTTTTAACTCGTTGCCGATTCCTAAAACGGCTTCCTTTATTTGTGTAACCCAATTTCGAATCTTGAGTCCGCTGTCATTTTCGGCAAAGTTTTTCGCAGGCGCAACTGTGGTTTCCACTGGTTTATCAGAAAAAGTTGAATTTATGTCTGTTTTTAGCTTCAAAATCAGCTCAACCCGTGAATTTACCTGGAGCTTTGAGAAAATATTTTTGAGGTGAAATTCAACGGTGCGGATGGAGATGTTCAAATCCGACGCAATGAGTTTGTTGCTTTTGCCTTCCATTAAAAGGCGAACCACTTCTTGCTCCCGATTGCTGAGTTCAATAAAATTTTCCATTAGTGCTTGGTTTCGTGTGGTTTTATGCGCATTGCCGAATCCATCCTAAACATTAGATTCTCCAACCGCGATTTTCCCATCTCACGCGCGGGCATGTGCAACAAAATTTCGGTAATTTGCGGTGTGACGCGCTCAAGCGCCCATGCTGTTTCTTTTTCACCAACCGATGGGTCGCCGCCCGCGTTTAGCTCTAGCGCGAGCGCTGCGTAGGCCGCCGGGCCAACGATGTGTTTTGTTTGTTGCACATCTGCCAGCGGATGGGTATATGCGCTGGATGCGGCCAGCCCGGCGGCGCGGGCGGCGGCTTGTGCGGCGGGGTGGTTTATCTCACGCGCGGCGGCAAATGCGGCCAAAGACAGCGCGCGCAAGTGCGCGGTGCGCCTTCCGCCATTTGCAAAAACCCGAATCCCCTCAATTGCCGCGCGAGGTCGCCCATCTGAATTTGGGCGGGCCTCGTAAACCCACAAGGCTCTCTCAGCGCAATCTGCCGCCCAGTTTCCCAACGCGCGGAGCGAATCCAGGCTCAGCGGGAAGTATTTGGCTTCACGCGCCATGAGGAGCAAACTTTTTCCAGTGTCCTTCGGAGATCACTTCAACCGCGCCATCCACCACTTTGATGGCGGTCTCATCGTCTATGGCGTAGCACGGAACGGGCATGTGGGCGGCCCACTTTTCTGCGTCGGCCAGCGTGTTTTCTGGCAGGTCTGGGTGATCCAAATGCGGAAAGATCGCAAAATCCACCAGCCCCAGCGTGGTGTCATTGCCAGATGGGGCGCGCCAGCGCACAAAGTCCTCGCCGATGCGTGGAGCCATCACCATGCTCCCCGCGCTCAGGCCAACATACACCGCGTTGAGCGATGGCAAAAGTTCCGCCAGCCCAGATTGGCGCATCCAGTGGCACAAATACAGCGGGTCGCCGCCGTTTACCAGCAAAACATCGGCTTGCTTAAGGTGGGGCATCCAAATATCCGGGTCAATGCTGGGTAGCGCGGCGAGTTCCAGCACGCCCACGCTTTTCCAGCCCAGTTCGCACATGGGCGTCCGGGGTTCCATCCCACTGATAAACCGCCACGCCGATGTGGCCCCGTTGCGCTGGGCGTATGACGCGGTTGGAATGCACAGCGCGTTGCACTCCGCAATGGGTTTGGGCAACAGGTTAACCAGCGCGGCGTGAATGCTTTTGTTTTTAATGCCAGCGGATGTGAGAAGGAGTTTCATTGTTTGGTTAGAGGCCCAGATTTTTGCGAACCAGCGCAAGCGCATCGCCCGCTGTTAGGACAGGCGCGCCAATAAATTCCTCAACGGCGCGGGTGTGCAAGTGTTTACGGTCAAAACTGACCAGACCGTCAACCTCGGCTCTTTTGGCCGCCGCAATGATGGGCGCATCAAATGGGTCGTTAACATGTTTGCGAGCTTCGATCACATCCTCACGGGTATGCTCGCGCCAAACCCAGAATGGTTGAGCGCGAAACAACCGGAGCAAATCCAAGATTTGCGGGTCTTTAATTACAAAAGAACGCGCGGCTTCATCAAAAGCGTACCCGCTGACAACCAGTGTGACCTGACCTTGCCCGGCCAGCCTTGCCAATTCGCGCGCTCCGCCAGATGATGAAACGATCATCGCGTAGATTGCGCTGGCATCCATGAAGAAGCGCATGGCTAGGTGAGGTCGGGATACATCTCCGCGAACATTTTCCGGCGTTCCTCGCGCCCGGTCTGCATCAGATCATCCAGCGTAATGCCTTTGGCTTTGAGAGATTTTTCCATCTCTTCCAGCGCGCCAATCACGCTTTCAATATCTTTTGCGCCCGCGGCCACTTTCTCAACTTCAATTTTCCCGCTTTCGCGCATGATAAAAGCCAGCGTCTCGCCGCGCTTTAATTTGAGTTTTTCTCGCACCGCCAGAGGCACGGTGATATAACCCCGGTCTTGCACTTTGCATGTTGCCACGTTATTCATGATTTGCTCCAATTGTTGAATTACATGGTTCATTGTAATACATGTAAACGAGACAAGTCAGAAAATTGCAGCGCAGAACCCAGATGCTCAAATGCCTCAGCCGAGTTGCTCGGCCAGCCCAACGATGATGCCCTCCGGCCCGCGGATGTAGGCGAGGCGATACGCGTCGCCATATTGCATTTGGCCAATAAGTTCAGCGCCGTGAGCGAGCATGTGCGTGACGACCGCCGCGAGGTCGTCAACGGCGAACATGATGCGGCGCAGCCCCAGCGTGTTCACGGGCGCGTTCACTGGCCCAAAGCGGATGGCGTTTGGCGTGTGGAACTTGTCCAACTCCAAGCCTTGCCCATCGGGAGTGCGCATCACCGCGAGGGTGGCGCGGACATCTTTTAGCCCTATCAGCTCGCCGACCAGCGGCCCCTCGACCATTGTTTCGCCCTCAAGCGTGAGGCCCAGTTCGAGGAAGAACGCCTTCACGGCTTCCAGGTCGTCCACAACGATCAGCACGTTGTCCATCCGTTTGATAGGCATGTGATTTTTTGCTTTACTTTTGCGGCTCGTGGCGGTTATCAATTATTGCGCGGAGCATGAAAATGAAACGCCATCAGCCTGCTTGCCAATCTCACGCGCTTGTTAAGTCTTTGTCTTCCATCTCCCAAGCGTGATCCAGAGTATGAAAGGCGGTGTGCCGAATCAGGTACCGGAGCGGCCATTTTGATCTTGAGCCAGCCATTTTGCCCTGGGCGTGAAACTCTTGGATGGCATCGCAATACGCGCCGCGATACGCCTTCAACTCCGCATCGTTTGGCATTTCTTTGTGAGGCATTTGCACACCAACCCCTGCCGCCCAGTCTTGCTCCACCAAAATTACATGACGAATGATGTGATCGCGGTCGCGCCCGCCACCGCGCGGGCCCTTCTTCATCTCGCTGGATACGCGTGACCGCACATCGTCAAAATAGGCCCAGCATGACCGCATCAAGGCAAGCTCGCGCTTCAATTCGCTGAGGGTCATTTCTTGTTTGTCTATGCTGGAAAACGCAAAAGAGATGCCCCAAAAATCAGTGGATCCCGTGCCCTGATACCGCTCAACGACCTCGAAAGCGGCATTCTTGGCAAAAGACGTTTCCAGCTTAGCTAGCTTGGCGATTTTTGCATACCGAGGCAGATATGCGCGTAGTCGCTCCATCGCGGCTTCTGGGTTTGCGCCGCCGCGCTCAAAGCCCGGCCAATCTGGCGCAACGGCCACCACTTTCTTTCCCTTTGGTCCCACTTCGAGTGTCAGTCTCATCCGATGAAGTATAGGGCGTAATGCGTTTTTGTGGGGTGGGGAAGCGTAAATTAACGCAAGTTGCCATCAAGCCAAAGGCTGGATGATTTTCGGATTTTTCGCCTCTCGCCAAGGCGCAAAGTCCCTAAGGTTTGGCTTTCTCCTTTGCGTCTTGCCGTCTTTGCGAGAGATTTTTTAGACAAAGCAGCACGCTGTTTAGTTGGCGTTAGCTCAGTTTAATAATTTCCGTCTTCAGTTCTTCCACGCACTCTTCAACACTTTTGCCACTTGTCTCAATTTCTATTCTTTCTTCATTCCATTCTTCATAACCCCTTGCCTCTATGTCTTCCCACTTTGGCAGTTCAAATCCGGCAATATCGTTTTCCCTTTGTTCAGACCGCTTTCTATGTTCGCGTTTATCGCTGCACTTTATTTCAATGTTCACAAATTCAACATTGCTTTGTATTGCAACACCTTCCCATTCTTTTCTGGTCAATTCCACTGGGTTTACACAGTCAATCACAACATTGTTTCCTAGTCTTAGGTTGTCTTCGGCTATCCAGTAGGTGAGCCGGTAGCCTTCTCCCTCAACATTTATCTTGCATACATCTCGCAGGGCCTGTTCTATTGTGTCAATCCTGAAATAGGTAGCGCCCATATCTTTGGCAATTGCTTTTGCCAATGTGGTTTTTCCGGTTCCGGGAAGCCCTGAAAAAATGTAAAGCTTGTTTTTCAATGTGTGGTTGCCTCTTTATTGAAATCAATTGCGGTATAAGTATTTAGAAGAGTGATCGGCTAACGTGGATTCTGTTTGGAAGCAGTAAAAACTTGAAGCGAGGAAAATACTTGAAAATGCCGAGAATCCCACCCGTCAGGTGCACGCTTTGTTGGCTTGCCTTTTGACTTAAGAGCCACCAAACGAATTAAGGAGCCCGCTTGGTTGGCATATGTACTCATGGATTTCATTATGAAAGCTAATGTAATGAGCTTTATTGTTATCTGCTTTGCTGTAAAAAAATATTGACCAATTTCCGCAATATTCACATGGTATAAATTTAATAAATTCAGGTAATAACTCTAAGCGAAGCTTGGAAACTGAATTATGCAAGTAGAGTGATTCAGTATTCAAATCAGTTTCCGTTTGAATATCTTCCTCTGCGTATGGATAGTGAGTCCCCTGTAATCGTTTAATCCTAATTGTATAAAGCCCATTGCTTTTTTTCATCGTTTGAGGATAAATCAAGTCAAGCGCAGAGTATGCATTACTTAATTTTGCAAAGGTGGCCATTGCCAGAGGATGTATTTCACTCACTGCTTTTTGGGCAACAATTTCAGATATGATTCCACCGTGTGCTGCTCCGCCAAATTTGTTTCGCTTTTCAGGTATAGCCGCTAAAATGTTTAGCAGATCTGGATTGCAGAGGTCAGTGTAAAAACTTGCTCCAAATGGTAAGTTGTCTAATATTTTCTCAGCATCTTCTTTTTTTGGGTCTGCGATCTTAAGTTGCTTGTAAAGATTGGATAGACGCTTGTAAAGTTCTACCCATGTACCAAAGGATGCTCTCGCATATTTACGTTTTTTGTCTGCCCAAATTTCCTTTTCGTATTGCTCTCGTAATTCTTGCGGTAGTGCAGAAAGTAACACAATAGAATTTAAGACAGCAATCATTTCAAACATCTTGAAATAACTATCTAGTTTGCTATTGATGTTTGGGCTGCCTTTGGTTGAAATACGAAAAGATGTAGCCAAAGGCGAAATTAAATTTTCAAATGACACATCTTTCTCGTCCGCTTTATCAAATTGCTCAATCAGCGGAAGCAAATCAGAATAATTGAATAGCTGGCTTTGAAAACTTTGGCTCGCTATTTGAATGGTTGCCGAAACTTCTGCTAATTTTTGCGCTGTTGAAACAATTTTTATTTGAGTTCCCAAATCAGGAACTTCGATGTAAATACTTTCGAGGTCATGCGCCCTTAATGATGGAATTACTCCACCGCCAACAATTGACAGAAGTTGAATTTTTCCCTGCTCTGAATTTAGATACAACTTCAAATATTGAGGGAGAATTTCATTGCCTGACAGTGATAACTCGATATAGTTTTTGGCATTGCTTTTTTCAGGCAATTCATCCTTCATGATAACTTTGGGTTGATTGCCTATTCTTTGAATCAAAATTGTATCTGTTGTATCGGATTTGCTTTTGCCAATCGAAACCAACTCTGAAAGAACCCGTAGCGGATGTTTAGAATTCGCCTTTTTTGTTTCAAAATTTTTTATGCCTTTGTACCGTCCATACGCCCAAACAGAATCAGTTTTTTGGATGGTATCAATATCTACCCAAAAACCTTGAGAAAGATTTTCGTTTGATGTTTTCTTTTGGAAATTTGAAGCGATAACTTTTAAGGCTTGCGCTTCGGCAAATTCTGCTAAAAATACCTTGTCTGACTGCTTGGAATTTTTAATGATAACTAAAGAAGTCTTTATCCCTGCATATGGCTGAAAGGAATTTGAAGGTAGGGAAATAATTGCTTCGAGAGAATAATTTTGAGAAATGTAATCTCTGAAAAAGCGATTACTTTCATTGAACAATAAACCTTCAGGGGCTATGAATATTGCATAACCATCAAGTCTGATTGACTGTAAAGAACGAAGAATAAAAGCGACTTCGGCGCTCCGAATTTTTACGCCATTTATTTCTAATTCAATCCGCATTCCAAATGGTGGATTGCAAACTATTAAATCAAATTTGTCTGCAACAGATGTATGAAAAAAATCGGCATTAATAAATTGGTAGTTTAGCCCTGATTTTTTCAGTGTTGCTTCGGCTACTTGGAAAACATCTTGATTAACATCAATCCCCACTATTTTTTCTGCTTCCTTTTCTTTTGCCACAGCAGTTAATAGCGTAGCAGTTCCGCAAGCAGGGTCAAGGATAGTTTTAGCAGGAATCCCACGAGATATTTCTGCTATAAGCGAAACTAAATTTTCTGGCGTTGAGAATTGCCCTGCGATTTTCGGATTATCAAACATTATTTTTCCATATTTTGTTATGTAAGGGGCAAGCCAAAAATATTAAATCGCAATTGCAATATAAGACCCACTACCAGATCATTATATTGAAATCAATTGCAATTTAAGCACTTGCTTTATTGCACTACCAGAGCCTAAAAATCCGGCACAACCTCTAGGCTCTCCCCAACCCATCACCCAAATGCCTGAATCCCCGTCTGCGCCCGACCCAAAATAAGCGCGTGGATGTCGTGCGTGCCCTCGTAGGTATTCACCGCCTCAAGGTTCATCACATGGCGAATAACATGAAACTCATCGCTGATGCCGTTGCCGCCGTGCATATCGCGCGAGACGCGGGCAATCTCCAGCGCTTTGCCGCACGAATTGCGCTTGACGAGTGAGACCATTTCCGGCGCGGCCTTGTCCGCGTCCATCAGGCGGCCCACCTGCAACACGCCCTGCAACCCCAGCGTGATCTCGGTCATCATGTTCGCCAGCTTGAGCTGCACCAGTTGGGTGGCGGCCAGCGGCCTGCCAAACTGTTTGCGATCCAGCGTGTATTGCCGCGCGGCGTGCCAGCAAAACTCGGCGGCGCCCAGCGCCCCCCACGCGATACCATATCGCGCCTTGTTCAAACAGCCAAACGGCCCGCCCAGCCCTTTGGCGTTGGGCATGTAATTTTCATCCGGCACAAACACATCGTCCATCACAATCTCGCCCGTGATGCTGGCCCTCAAACTGAACTTGCCCTCGGTCTTGGGCGCGCTCAGGCCCTTCATGCCTTTGTCCAGAATAAACCCACGAATGTCCCCGGCGTCATCTTTGGCCCACACCACAAACACATCCGCAATCGGCGAATTTGTGATCCACATCTTGTTGCCATGCACCCGCCAGCCGCCATCCACCTTGCGGGCGCGGGTTTCCATGCTGCCTGGGTCGCTGCCATGATTCGGCTCGGTCAGGCCAAAACAGCCCACGATCTCGCCGCTGGCCAGGCGCGGCAAATACTTTTTGCGCTGTTCGTCTGTGCCATACGTGTAGATAGGATGCATGACCAGCGAGGACTGCACGCTCATCGTGCTGCGGTAACCGCTGTCCACGCGCTCCACCTCACGGGCGATGAGGCCGTAGCTCACATGGTTTAGCGCGGCGCACCCGTATTCCTCTGGCAAAGTGCTCCCCAAAAATCCCATCGCGCCCATCTCGTTGATGATCTCGCGGTCAAACGTCTCGTGCCGGTTCGCCTCCAGCACGCGCGGCATCAGCTTGTCCTGGCAAAAATCGCGCGCCGCATCGCGCACCATGCGCTCCTCGCCAGATAGTTGTTCGTTAAAAAGGAAAGGGTCGTCCCATTGAAATGTTGTTTTTGCCATGATTTTTTATAAAAGTGCAAAGTGCAAAGTGCAAAGTCATCGCATACTTTGCACTTGTCACTTTGCACTGAGCGTATTAAGCACAATATCCATTGCTTCTTTCGCCTGACCCGCCGAGATGTTGAGCGCGGGGATAAACCGCAATGTGCTGGCCCCGCACTTGGTCAGGATGATACCCGCATCGTTCAAATCGTGCAGAACCTGCTTAAATTCTTTGGCGGTCAGGGGGCCATCCGTTTTACCCACCAAATCTACCGCGCTCATCATCCCGCGCCCGCGCACATCGCCCAGCATGGGGATGTGTTCACGGGCGGCCATGAGTTGCGCGCGAATTTGCGCCCCAACGGTTTGGGCGTTCTCCAGCAAATTTTCATCGCGAATAATTTTGACCGTTTCCATGCCCGCCGCGCAAGACATGGGGTTGCCGCCAAACGTGCTGCCATGCGAACCGGGCATCCACTTGTCGGCCAGCTCGGCTTTGGCAATAATTCCGCCCAGCGGCAGGCCGCCGCCAATCGCTTTGCCCATCGCCACAATGTCTGGGATGACGTTGGAATGCTCAAAGCCCCACCATTTGCCGGTGCGCCCCAGCCCGGTTTGCACTTCGTCCACAATCAGCATCGCGCCCGCGCGGTCACAAATCCGGCGCAAGAACGGCAAAAAGTCATCCGGCGGCACAACATAGCCGCCCTCGCCCGTGATCGGCTCCACCAAAATTCCGGCCAAATCATCTTGCGGCAAAAGCGTTTCCAGTTGGGTGCGAATAAATTGCTTCCACGTGCCGCAGCACTCGCTGGTGGCGCGTGAGCCGTGACCAAACGGGCATTTGTGACACGAAGGGTAGGGCACATGCTGCACGCCCACCATCAGCGAGGTAAGGCCGCGCCGGTAATTGGCGTTGCTCCCGGTGGCGGCCAGAGCGCCCATCCCCCGGCCATGAAACCCGCCCGTGAACGCCAGAATCATCTGCCGCCCGGTCACCATCCGCGCCATTTTTATCGCGGCTTCAATCGCCTCGCCGCCGCTGTTCATCAACACGCCTTTGCCATTGCTCAATGGCGCGGGCATGGTCTCGCGCAGGGCTTCAATCATCTCGGCATATTGTTTGGTATATGCCACCGGTGTGCCGATGTGCATCAGTTTGGTGGCCTGTTCTTGCACGGCTTTGATCACGCGCGGGTGGCTGTGCCCCACCGCCATCGTGGCGATGCCCGACGCGAGATCATAATAGCGTTTGCCATCGTAATCCCATACGGTGCTGCCCTCGCCGCGCTCAATGGCAATCTCGGCGGTGCGGTAGATGGCCGGGCTGACCGCGTTTTTATCCTGGTGAATAATTTGTTCAGATGTTGGCGACATGTTCTCTGTTTTACCACGAAGCTGGCTGCGCTTTTATTGTAATTGGGACAAAGTATCTTTTATATGGGGCGCAATTTATCCTTGGGAAGCTCAAACCTGTGCCAGAATCAAAAATGTTCGCGTTCGATTGTTTGAGCCGAGATTCAATTTGGTCGGGCGAAACCGCCACGCCAGATTGAATGAGCAGCGCGGCGCACCCGGCGGCGTGCGGAGAGGACATGCTTGTCCCAGAGGCGTATACCGTTCCTCCGCCAATCGCATCAGACAAAATTCCTTCGCCCGGGGCCAAAAGGTCGGTGTTGGAATTGCGCGATGTGTAATAAGACAACGCATCGCTCTTGGAGGTGGAACCGACCGAGACCACATTGCTTAAACAGGCCGGGGCCGTCATTTCTCCGGCTTGCCCGGTGTTGCCAGACGAGGCAAAGGCAATTGCGCCCCGCGCCCGCATGATGTTTATGGCCGAGGCCGCCGGGATCAACCAGGCATAGGTGGAATCGCAATCGCCAGTAAATACCGCGTTTGTGACCAGACTCATATTTATCACTTGCACATCGGGTCTGTTATTCACCAGATAATCCAGCCCGGCGGTCAACTCGGTAAACGAATAAAAAGTGCCCGCAAACGAAGGGCCATATGAGATTTTTACAATTACGAGATTCACGCCCGGGGCAACGCCCACCGAGCTGGCGATTCCGTTGGAAGCGATGATCCCGGCGACGTGCGTGCCATGACCGGCATCGTCAATGGCCGAGCCGGGGCCATATTGCCGGTCGCTGCCATTTGGGCATTTGCCAATGCCATCTATCACGCCATCCGTGTCCGCAAAACAAGCCTGGTCAATTGTTTTGCCCGCCAAATCTGGATGGCTGAAGTCCAGCCCGCTGTCCATGATCGCCACGGTCACGCCCGTGCCGGTAAACCCAGCGGTGTGTTGCAAATTTGCGCCAATCAGCGGAACACTTTGAGCCAACGCCCCGCCGCCGCCCTCATCCAATCCAATTTTTATTACGCTTGGGCGGTTGGCAAGCGCAACGAGCGCGGCTTCTGTGTGAGCAATGCCAACCAGCCCCGGCAAAGATTGGTATCTTAAAGTGACCTCAAATTCCGAAGGATTAACGGTGGATAGCGCGTCATTTTGCAGGAGCGCCACATTTTTTTGCAGATGGCCCAATTCTTCTGCCGTGGAGCTTTTTAGCGATGGCGGCTCTTGCAATGCAACCACCACTCTGGCTATGCCGTGTGTTTTTATTGCGGCCAGCGCCTCAGGCTCAATCTTGTTCATGTTTGGGCTTAGCGCCTTTGTGTAATTGACCGGAAGAAGCGCCGCGGTTAAACCCAGCGCGATTAAATAAAAAAATACCGCCTTGATCTTCAAGATTTCTCCGTTGATTGCGAAAAATTCGTTTTGCCGTTTGGACCGTTTTCGCAAGTGTTGCGCGGCAACAAACCCGCTTGGGATTAATTACGCGATTTTAGTAAAAGCGGTATTCTAAGCGGAAGGATCACCTGGCTTTTGGCCCCATCCCCTCAAACTTGGCGATGACCTCCATCATCACCTCATCCGCCCCGCCGCCAATGGCCCAAAGCCGCACATCTCGGAAATAGCGGGCGATGGGATACTCTTCCACGTACCCCATCCCGCCATGAAATTGCAGGCAGGTGTCGGCCACCTTGCGCGAGAGCAGCCCGCTTTTGAGTTTGGCCATGCTCGCCAGCCGCGTCATATCTTGCCCGGCGGCGTATTGGCGCACGCACTCGTAGCACAAATAGCGCAACGCCTCCACCTCGGCGGTCAACTCGGCCAGCGCAAAATAAATGGCCTGGTTTTGGATGAGTGGTTTGCCAAACGCGCGTCTTTCTTTCAAATAGGTTTTGGTCAGGTCAATGGCGCGGGTCATGCTGCCAAGGCTGAGCAAAGACATAGCCAGCCGCTCGCGCTGAAATTGCTGCATTTGGTAGGTAAAGCCCATGCCCTCGCGCCCAATGCGGTTTGATTTTGGCACGCGCACGTTGTCAAACGAGAGGATGGCCGTGTCGCTATCTCGCAGCCCAAGTTTCTCTAGCGTGCGGCTCACGCTAAAGCCGGGCGTGTCTGTTGGCACAACGATGAGTGACATGCCATGATGCCCGCCGTGTTCGCTGGTGCGGGCCAGCAAGCACAAATAATCGGCCTGTGTGCCGTTGGTGATCCACATTTTGCTCCCATTGATCACATACTCATCGCCAGCGCTCACGGCGGTGGTGCGGATGGCCGCCACATCGCTGCCAGCGTCCGGCTCGCTCACCGCGATGGCGCTCACGACCTCGCCTTTGATGGCGGGCACGAGCCAGCGCTGTTTGAGTTCCGCGCTGCCATGCTTGGCCAGCGCGGGCGTTGCCATATCGGTGTGTACACAAATGCCCAGCGTGGCCCCCATTGGCACAGCGCGGCCAAGCTCTTCCAGCAACACGGCGTTAAAAGAGTAATCCGCGCCGCCGCCGCCATATTCCTCGGCATAAGACAGGCCAAGCAGGCCCAAGTCACCCATCTTTTTAAGAACGGTATGCGCGGGCCAAACGCCATTTTTCTCCCAGTGCTCGGCGTGGGGGTCCAGCTCGGCTTGCACAAATTCTCGCGCGGTTTGGCGCAGCATCTCGTGTTCGGGGGTAAAAAGAGTTGACATCGTGGGAACTCCTGCATGTATGAGCAAATCCAATCGCGTTTGGCGATGGTTATGCCCAATTGTAATGGCGTGGCCTTGTCTTTCTGAACGAAAGAAGATTTTGCTTAGACAAAAGCCAAAAGAACGCCAAATGCAAATTGGTTTGCACTTGGCGTTCTTTTTATGTGTTTCTTATGGCCCAGCCACGCACCCCTGTGCGGCAAAAGTTGTCTTGGCCACAATTTTCTGGTTGCCATCCAAACCAATCTCTGCCAGCCAATACGTATAAGATGTTCCCGCTTTCACTGCTTCATCAATCACCGCGTAAGACCCGCCTGCGCCCGTGGCCAATGTCATTTGCGCGCTCACCGGTTGGGCGTTGTTCAAGTCCTCATCTTTGCTTCTGTAAACGATGAAGCCCGCCGTGTCCGCTTCGCGCACCGTCTGCCAGCGTATCTCCGCGCCTTCGCAAACATCCGCAACCCCAAAGTAAGCCAGCTCAATGGCGGTTGGGATGGCGCTAAACGCAAAGTCCTCTTGTGGATACGTGTCGTTGGGCGCGGTGGTGGTAATGCTCCCGCCGCTCAGCGTGGTGGTCAGCACCGCCGCCACAACATATCCATCAGACCCTGGCGCGCCAACGGTTACGCCATGATTCCGCTCATCCAGAGCAGAAACTGGCCCGCTGGCCGAAAGCCCCTGCAATATGCCGCCAACCGCAAAGTTGCTGCTGGTGATGACCGCGAAATAGTTGCCCGGCAAAACTGACATGGTGTAATACCCGCCCGCATCGGTCGTGCTCGTCATCACCAACACGTCAATTGTTGGAGAGAACACGCCATCGTCGTTCACATCCTCGTATAGCTCAACCACCACGCCCGCCGCGGCAATATCGCTTGGGGCATAAATACCGTCTCTCGTTAATGTATCAATCCACACATGGTTGCCAATCACAACATGGCTGCCAATCACAATCGGCAGCACCGCGCCAAAGTCCACATTCCAGTTGGCAGTCTTTCCGTTGGATGGCGTCACGACCGGCTCGGCGCCGGGTGTAAGCGCAAACGGAAGCGTGCCAACCGTGCCGCTGCTTGTTCCGCGCCCGTCGTCATCCGCGTTCACCGCATCCGCTGGCAGAGCGCCATCGTTGACGCTGATATACCCGGCTGGCAGCGTCACGCTGATCACATACGTGCCGCTGGGCACGCCCGTGAAGGTGTAATACCCGTTGGCGTTTGTTGTCGTGGTGAACACCGCGCCCGTGCCCACATTCGTCAGCGTCACCATCAGCCCGGGCAGGCCCGGTTCACCATCATCCAGCGCATTGCGGTTCAGGTCATCCCACACGCGGTTGCCCACGCTCAGTTGGTAGAACCCAAAGTCCACTGTGCGGTTGGTGTCGCCTGCTCTCAACAACGTTTGCGGCTCTGTGCCCAACCGCATCGAGACCATCCGCGCGGCAACATATCCGTTTTGCCCCAACACACCGATGGTTTCCCCGTTGTTGTTGTTGTCCACGTTGTTGTTGGTGTTCAGGTCAACCGGCGTGCTTGCCAGATAGTTTTGCAGCGGGCCGCCCGCCACAAAATTTGTGCCCGTGAGCACCACAAAGTAATCGCCCGCAACCACGTCGTTAAACAGGTAGAATCCGCCGCCGCTGGTTGTGGTGTATTCCACAAACTGATCTCTGCCCGGGTCAAAGAACTCGTTCATGTTCGTGTCTTTGTAAAGCTCCACCCGCACGCCATCCACGCCAAACTCGGCGCCGTCATCCAGCAGGCCGTTGTTGTTTGTGTCATACCAAACGCGGTTGCCCAGGAACAAATGCGGCTCGCTCACTTGTGTGGTCTCGGTCAGGTCGCTGGTTGGGTCAATCGTAATTGGCGTGACCGCGCTCACGTTCAACGAATCGCTAAACACCGTGCCTTGCGGCGTCACATCTTTTGGCGTGAAGGCGATCTCGATGATGTGGCTTGCGCCCGTCGCCACATCACCCGCGTTGCAGGTAATTACCGCGCTGTTCTGGGCGCATGTGCCGCCCGTCACGCTGACCAAGTCAAGATATTGCACCGCCGCCGCGTTCATCGTGTCGGTAATTCTCACATTCGCCGCATCCGATGGCCCAAAGTTGGTGATCTCAATCGCGTAGCGCAAGAGTTCCCCAGGCATCACCGGGTCAAGATTGTCTACTTTTGTCACCCGCAAAACAGACGTGCGGGTTATGACCGTGCTGGCGGTGGATGTATTGTTGCCCGTATTCGAGTCGCCTGTTGCCGAGGCAACCGTGGCCGTGTTCAGCAACACCGTCCCTTGCGGCAACCCCGCATCGGCAAGCCCAGTCACGGTGATGGACACCGAGCCGTTCACAGCCACATCACCCAACGCGCACTGCAACGGGCTGGCCCCGCACGCACCCTGAGATGCGACTGCGCTGAGCAGCGTTACGCCGCCGGGCAGGAAGTCATTCACCACCACGCCCTGCGCCACCGATGGCCCGCCATTTGTGACCACCAGCGTGTAGGTAATCAGCCCGCCCGCGGTTGCGGTGGCCGGGCCGGTCTTGCGAATGCCCACATCGGCGATGGGTCGCACCTGATGCTCCACATGCGCGAGGTCATTGGCCGGGTTGGGGTCAACCCCGTTGTGGTGTATCCATGCCGTGTTGTTCAAAGATTGGTTGCTCAACGCGCGAACCGTCATCGAGATGATCCGTTCTGCGCCAGCGGGCAGTGGCGCGCCCAAATCACAGGTAAAGGTGGTCGCGCCACTATAACTGCCTGTGCCCGGCGAACAGGTCGCCCCAGAGATTGCCAAAATGTCATACGCGCCGTTAGAGGCCAGTGTGTCGGTGATGATTGGCCCATACGCCGTGCCCGGCCCAAAGTTCCGCGCAATGATCGTGTAGGTCATCGTCTCGCCAGCGTTCACGGTTGTATCTGGTTTGCCATATTTCTCCACGCCCAGGTCGGCCACATTTTGCGCCAGCACAACCGCGCTGGCGGTTTGCCCATCGTTCAAGGTCGCCACGTTTGCCAACGCGGTTTGGTTCTCCACCGTTGGCATCACGCGGGCGTTCACATCAAACGAGGCCGATTGCCCCGGCCACAAATCGCCCACCGCGCACACCACCGGGTTTGTGCTCAGCGGGGCGGGGCAGGTGGTGTTGATGAAACTCAGACCGGCGGGGAGCGCATCTGTGACCACAACGCTGCTGGCCACGCTTGCCCCCGCGTTCCACGTTGTGATGGTGAATTTAACAACATCGCCCGTGCTGGCCAAAG
>Ga0073902_10000665_pt1 | contig 19791 bp, 14 predicted proteins | sample KloWWTmeKNB19Kit_FD_66667 | JGI IMG/M metagenome (GOLD analysis project Ga0073902, IMG submission 66667) | Active sludge microbial communities from Klosterneuburg, Austria, studying microevolution and ecology of nitrifiers - Klosterneuburg... | ecosystem: Engineered > WWTP > Aerobic digester >...
TCTGCGAGTATGCTAAACTGAAGTTCCTTTTCTTCTCTGCTAAATAACCATAATGAAGCCAGTCCTGCTGTTTGAGTAAGCCCACTATAGCCTGTCTTGGCTATTAATTGCTCTCGTGCAATAAAATACGTGTAGTGTTTAAAATATTTTTTTTCCAGTTCATCTAATTCACCAAATGCCTTTATCCAATTTTCTGCATCCCTTCTGACAAAACTATCAAGTGATGAGATCATTTTCATTTTTACCCTGTCAAGAAAGCTGTTGTCGCTAGGATTTGAAAAAGCCAAATGGTAATGAAGCAGAACAATCGAATTTCGCAGCATTAACAAATCTTTTTTTGATTTAACATCCGGGATAGACTGCCGTAAACTATTGTTTGTTTGTGAAGAATATAGGATATAACATTGATTATTCCGATTTTCTTTGTAGACCGATTGAATTAATAGATCATATAGAAATGCTTGCCCCTTGTGGTTGGTGTTGATTCCATTGGAATCTGCCCTGAAAGGTTTGCCACTCTTTAATTCAATTATCTTTCTTACCCCTCCTGGTGTTTCCAACAAGACATCCAAACGTCCTTGAATACCATAAATGTCTGAATAAAAACTTGGCTCTAAATGGACCACGTCAGACTTACCATATGTTCCGTCAAACCGTGAATGAACAATTTTTTGGAGGTTATCAAAATGATCTTTGGTTGCTTTCTCATAGTCCTTAAAATCTGAATCTTCCAAGAGTGATAAGGGCAAAGGATATTTATTAAATACAGCGGTGTACAATTGTTCATAATTCAAAGATGGATTTAAAATAAGTTCATCTAAAAATTCATTTACGGTGGTTCCGATTAAAATATATTTTGTAGCCAATCTGACTTGAAAAAGGTTAAAAAAATGCTTGAGTGGTGAGGAATTATTTTCTGAATAACATTCTGCAATAGAAGTTACATCCACAAGGTAATCCGGAAATACCACGATATGGTTAAAAGTCCAAAATCCATGAACATTCTCGAATTGGTGTACATAAGCCGGTATTGGAAATCCCGCAATATCTCGAGCTTTCCTGATCTGCTCCAGATATTGTGGATCTATTGTATTAACAGGCAATTCCAACATTTGAAAACCCAGCGCCTCAAGACTTATATAAAGTTTTTCTGAATCCAATTGGTGAAGGCTTACTCTATAAGATCCTTGTCCTCCATTTAAAATTCGCAAATCCTCCTTTAATTCATAATCCGTAAATACCTCAAGGTTTTGTGGTATTGATGAACCTTTCAATTTACAAATTAATTCAAGCAAGGCTTTAACACCCATTCGATTCAACGAATCATAAGTGTGAAAATCAACATCGTTAAAATTCTCTCGATAAGAAAAAAGCAAATGATAAAGACTTTTGTCAATTTTTCTTTTTTGGTACAGGTATGCAATACGACTGTTGAACGAATTAAATAATTGGTCTCCAGAGTCACATAATTCTATCACCAACTCCTCAATCTGATGTGTTAATTCTACTGAGGCTTGAGTGCTTTCGAGGTAATTCAACAAAATACTCTTCTCCGGCCAATTCAAAAATAGCGGCTCTCTCATAGGTTGTCTTCTAATAGAAATCGAAGATAAGTCAAATTTTTAAATAAAATTTACCGGGATTTGAAAAAACACCACTTCGAAAAATTGGGTTATATCCTATATTAATACAATTAATTATATATTACATAATTTTATTATATTTGCTGATGAATTGAATTTTTTTTAACTTCACCCAGAATATTATTCGGTAATATTAAAATATCATGACTAATATTTTAATATTTTGTTAATTTAGCTTACTTTACAAAACATAATATCATGCATAATCGTTTATCCATCATCTTTAAGACCATGAATAAATTAACTACATTGATCATTACAAGAGCAGGTGCCATTCAGGTAATCTTAGCTTTCGCATTGATGGTCATTTTCCAATGCCGGCAAAACGATGGAGCTTCAAAATCCGCCGGCAAGACAATTCCGTCAAATTTGGCTGACAGTTCATTTATGTACACTACTCCATTGAGTGAAGAGACAAAGTCTGCACTTCAAAAATTGGCTGAACCTACCATGGTAGAGGGTAATATTGGGGAACAAATGACAACGTTTATCAAAAACGGCATTTACGATTATGGTGAACAATTTAAGTTTATTGATCTGAGGTGGGAGGGTCGGTCTGCCAAACTGAAAGAAAAATCTAGACTTGAAATAGATGATTTGGGAAGAATTATGTTGCTTTTTCCTAAATTAAGAATTAAAATGGAATCCTACCTGGATAACAACGGAAACCAGAAGCAAGATGAAAAAATTACCCAGGCCAGGGTAGAGTATATTAAGAGTCAGTTGGTTTCTGTAGGAGTTCAACCGGAAAGAATTGAAGTAAGAGGTTTTGGCTCTAAGTACCCTGTTGGAGATAACAAGACCTATGAGGGAAGACAAATTAATGACCGTATTGAAGTAACCATCCTTCAATTGTTCTAAAGATTTATATATTTTACCTACTACTGTAAAAACCGGAGGATAAATGTATCCTCCGGTTTTTTATTTTAAATCAATTATTAAAAAGACCCCTTGGTGGTTCAAGGGGTCTTGAGGATTCCATTTCAAAACGAAAAAACGGAAATATATTCTAAATGTTCAGATATAATCCAAACGTCTGATTGATTGAATCATTATCTTTTCAAAAGGAATTTCATTCCCATTTGAAGAAGATCGTCAGAGATGTTGCCATCCCCGTCTGTATCCAATAATTTACCAAAAATCCCGAGTCCTGAATTTTGATCGGTTTGTTGATGGACCGTTGTCTCCAAAACTTGTTGGATGTTGGTTTGGTCAACTTGATTGTTTGCCCTTGCCTTACCAATTAATCCCATGACCACAGGCGCAAGCATTGACATAAGGCTGATCACAGTTGAAGTATCCATTCCGAAAACCTTACTGACACCATTGGTCACATTTTGCTGCTTAAAACCTAATATATGGCCCAAGATTCCGGCAGAATTCGTCATTTGATCCGATCCACTTTGGCCTGAATTACCTAAAAAGCCCATTACATCATCCAAAATACTTCCATTGTGATCCCTATCTATGGCTCCTAAAAGACCCTCTGCTCCGGATTCATTGGAACTGTTGTTCATCAGCCCCTGCATTAAGGTGTTGATAATACTTTTGGATGCTGCTACCCCTACATTAGGATCTTGGACTCCAACTTTTCCCGCCATTTGTGCCAACAACTCATCAGGGAGGTGTTGACTTAATAAATCATTTAAGTTCATTTATGGGTTTGTTTAAATTAAAAACACATAAACAAGTATTTGGAAAAAAAAATTCCATAAACCCTAAAAGATTAACTTTGTATGGTGAAAAAAGTCAATTTATTTTTAGCCTCTTTTTTAATATTGATCAACTTGTATGGACAAGCCAATGGCTATGGCGTCAAAGCTGGACCGGGCTTGGGTCTCCAACGTTGGTCAGGGAGTGATCGTGCGCCTTTATTTGTCTATCATGTAGATGCATTTGCTGATTCAGAATCTGAATCGGGGAATGTTCTATATGGTCAATTAGGCTACCATCTGAAAGGTTCTGCTTTAAGGATTAATCAATTTATAGACGTAAATGGTAATATTTTTCCCGGCTCCACATTTGGAATGCATTTTCACAATGCAGTACTTGAATTGGGAATGAAAAAGTTTTTCCGGAAGGGAAAATTGAATGCTTTTTACGGTCTTGGCCTAAGAGGTGAATATACCGTAAAGACTAAATTTGAGTTTTATCAGGAATACAAGGATTTTGTACAGCGTTGGAATTATGGGGTGTCGTTAAGGATAGGTACCGAATTTTTTATGAGCAAATTCGTTCGGAGTGGTTTAGAGGTTCACATTGCACCTGATATTTCGAGACAAATTTTCGTTCCACAAGGTGTGCGTTATTATGATCCTCGCACCAATACAACCTCTCCAGGAGTCGAGCAATCGGTAAGAAATACAGTTATCGAGTTAAGTTTTTATTTGAGGTTTCTCCAGATTATTGAATACATAGATTGATAAATGCCATTTTTCTCATTAATTGACCCGACGTCATTTTGAATATGATGTTAAATAGCATTGACTTTGGATAAATTTAGCTTCTTTTTACAGAGAATAATATCTTTGCAGCTCATTTAAAAAAAATATATAATGCCATATCTATTTACTTCTGAATCAGTATCTGAAGGACATCCTGACAAAGTGGCTGATCAGATATCAGATGCACTAATTGACCATTTTCTTGCTTTTGACAAAGAGTCAAAAGTAGCTTGTGAAACCTTGGTGACAACCGGACAGGTGGTTGTAGCTGGAGAGGTAAAAACCAATACTTACCTTGATGTACAAAAAATTGTACGCGATGTAATTAGTAAAATTGGTTATACCAAAAGTGAATATATGTTTGAAGCCAATAGCTGCGGGATTCTTTCGGCCATTCACGAGCAATCTGCAGACATCAACAGAGGAGTAGAACGGAAGAAAAAAATTGACCAGGGGGCAGGGGATCAAGGAATGATGTTTGGTTATGCCAATAATGAAACTGAAAATTATATGCCACTTCCCCTGAGTTTGGCTCATCTGTTGTTAGAAGAACTTGCTAAAATCAGGCATGATGGGAAGTTGATGACCTATTTACGACCAGATGCAAAAAGTCAGGTGACCATTGAATACAGTGATGACAACAGACCTCAAAGAATAGACACTATCGTCATTTCAACACAACATGATGAGTTCATTCCTCCTGGGAAAGGAATTAATGCTGTTGAGAAAGCAGAAAAGAATATGCTTAGCAGAATTGCAGAGGATATCAAAACAATATTAATCCCTAGAGTAAAACGCAGACTGCCAGCTGGTATACAAAAGTTATTTAATGATCAAATCATTTATCATATTAACCCAACTGGTAAGTTTGTTATTGGAGGTCCTCACGGAGATACAGGACTTACTGGTAGAAAAATTATTGTAGATACTTATGGCGGCAAAGGAGCTCATGGAGGAGGTGCTTTCTCCGGAAAAGATCCTTCTAAAGTAGACCGTTCAGCTGCATATGCTACTCGTCATATTGCTAAAAACATGGTTGCGGCTGGTATATGCAATGAGGTTTTGGTCCAGGTGTCCTATGCAATTGGTGTTGCCAAGCCATGTGGTCTTTACATAAATACCTATGGAACCTCCAAGGTAAAATTAAGTGATGGAGCAATTGCAAAAAAAATTGAAAAGCTTTTTGACCTTAGACCTTTCGCAATTGAGCAGAGATTAAAATTGCGCAATCCAATTTACTCAGAAACAGCTTCATATGGTCACATGGGAAGAGAAAACAGAGTTGTTGAAAAAACCTTTACCTCTCCTGAAGGTAAATTGAAAAAAGTAAAAGTAGAACTCTTTACCTGGGAAAAATTAGATATGGTCAGAACTTTAAAAGCTGCTTTTAAAATTAAGTAAAGCCGTCTCTAAATAACTTAGTTAAGTTTCAATGAATTACCTTCGTATCACATAGAAGGCTAATGTCAGATAATCATCCATACTTATCTATTATTATACCCTGTTATAATGAAGACAGTGTTTTGGTCGAAACCTACCAAAGATTGGTAAGGTCATTGAACCATTTAAATTTTAGTTTCGAAATCATTTTCATTAATGACGGAAGTACAGATCAAACTCCCTTTATTTTGGATGATTTTGCAAATAAGGATGAAAGAGTTCTCGTTTTACATTTTTCAAGAAACTTCGGTCATCAACAAGCGTTAACTGCAGGTTTGCATGAATGCAAAGGGCAGTTTGCCGTAATTATGGATGCTGATTTACAAGATCCTCCTGAAATAATTCCTGAAATGCTAAAGCTCGCCACTCGGGAATCTGCAAATATTGTATATGGCCAAAGAGTGACGAGAAAGAAGGAAGGCTGGTTTAAAAAAACTTCCGCAAGTTGTTACTATCGTATTCTTAATTTTCTGTCCGACGTTGAATTGCCTTTAGATTCAGGTGACTTCAGATTAATTGACAGAGTTGTTATTAATGCATTCAAAGAACTCAAGGAGAAAAATAAATACATCAGAGGCTTAATGAGCTGGGTTGGATTTAAACAAATACCCTTTGCATATGAGAGAGAGGCTAGAAGTGCTGGCAACACGCACTATACACTTGGGAAAATGGTACAACTGGCTACAAAAGGGCTCTTGTATTTTTCTAAAAAGCCATTAATGATTGCAATGAATATTGGTTTTATTAGTGTACTTGTTGGGCTCCTATTGGCCATTTATGTCCTCATCTCAAAATTTGTATATCATGAAGCTGTAACAGGTTGGTCTTCAATACTCATAAGTGTTATATTTTTTGGAGGCATCCAACTCCTCAGTATTGGTATTCTTGGACAATATCTTGGTAGTATTTTTGAAGAGGTTAAGAACAGACCAGAATACCTTATAAGTAGAAGAGTGCGTCAATCATTCCAGTCAGAAAAATAAAAAAAAACCCCTTGACTTTTCAGACAAGGGGTATAATAGAATATTTCTTACTTATTATTTCTTCTTTGAAAGCTCATAAAGCTTTGTAACATCCGGAGAAATGATAAACTCAATTCTTCTGTCAACGTTATTGCCTTGACCGGTTGGTTCAAAGTTAGAACGTCCGGCAGCAGTCAATTGATCCTGCTTAACTTTTTGAGCAATTAAATACCTGACAACATTGGTAGCCCTTAAAGTAGAAAGATCCAGATTATCTTTATAAGGAGCATCGGTCTTAACTAGAGACTTGTCAGCATGCCCTTCAACAATAATACTCATGTGATCATTTTTCTTGAACACTTCTGCTAAGTTTTTCAAAATCGCCTGTCCATTTTTGTTTAATGATTGAGATCCTTTACGATATAGGATCTTGTTCGGTAATGAAACATATAACTTGTCACCTACTTGTGTAATGGTAAGATCGGCAGCATTTACAGATGAAAAAGCACTTCTAAGCTCATCTTTAATTCTTTGAATTTCGGTTTCCTTGGCCTTATTCATTTTCTCAAGCTCAGCAACCTGGCCTTGAAATTTGTTAATCTCACTATTGGCACTGCTTAAGTCAGTTCTTACTTTAGCCAACTGTTTCTCAAGATCCATCTTGGAGTTTTCACAGTCTGTCACTTTAGATTTTTGTGTATCCAACATTTTTTGCAAATTCTCATAATCTGCTTGTAGGGCTTTGTGCTTCTTGGAAGAAACGCAGGAAATCATTCCTAAACTTAAACTGAGAAATAAAATTAATAAATTGGTTTTCATTAGATTATAAATTAAAATTTAATTAAATTAAAATTGATCAACAAAGATAACACAATTTGCATACCAAACTATATTCCCCATTGATAAGATTTACTGTCAAGACCAACTAAATCGATAGCCCTGTCTGTAACTGTACTTAATACCTCATCCAAATCTTTGGGCTTTGAATAAAATGATGGTACGGCAGGACAAACAATCGCACCTGCCAGTGTAACTTTTTTCATGTTTTCAATGTGTATGAGACTTAACGGTGTCTCTCTGAAAACCAAAATCAGCTTTTTTCTTTCCTTGAGCATTACCTGGGCAGCTCTGCTCATGAGATCTTCTGCAATGCCTGTCGCAACCTTTGCTAAGAAACCTGCAGAACAAGGGCATACGATCATACCGTCCCAACGTGCAGACCCCGAGGCAAACGGTGCATTAAAATCATTTGGTCCGTAATAATTTATTGGGTAGGAGTTTAAATCTACTTCTGGATTTTCCAATTTCCAATTAACCAAAGCTTGCTGACTGTATACCAAAGCAAGTTCAAGCTCTTGCATTTTTTGAAGTTTTTCAATTAATATCTTGGCATACCTTGATCCACTGGAACCTGAAACTGCGATCACAATTTTCATATGTAATTAGATAATTTCTGCTATTATAAAAATACTTCCTGTTACAATAATTAAGTCTCCTTTAGTTGCATTGTTTCTTGCTGCTTTTAGAGCCCCTCGTACGGTTCTAAAAGCCCTGCCGATTAATTTATAATTCGCAGCCTCCTCGCATAGAATTTGAGAATCTAATGCCCTCGGTATTTTAGCCTGCGTAAAATAGTATTGAGCCGAAATTGGAAGTTGAATCAACACTTTATGAAGGTCTTTTTCCTTCACAAACCCACAAACAATATGTACCTTATTATATTTCTCTTTTGAAAGCCAAGTTGCCAACTGTCTAATTCCATCTTCATTATGCGCGGAATCAAATAATTCATCTACATCACCTTTTCTTAATTCCCACCTTCCAATAATTTCCGAATACAGCTTAACGTTCTCAAAAGCATCCTTCACCTTAACCAAATCAATAGGAATGATTTTTAATTTTTGAAGAATGTTAATTGCAGCAAAAGATGTTCGATAATTTTCCAATTGATATGGGCCCTTAAGATCGGGAGTAAATTTAAACCCTCCCTCTATTTGAATCAAATTATTGCCTTCTTTGTTTTCATTTACTTGTTTCATTTCTACCACATCTTCAGCAAAAAAAATATTGCTTTTACATGATTGAGCGTATTCTTTAAAAACATCCAAAGTCTCTTTTTGCTTTCTACCTATTATTACCGGAACTAGCTTCTTAATTATTCCAGCCTTTTCCCTGGCTATCTTTTCCAAACTATCACCTAACATATCGGAATGATCCCATGAAATGTTGGTTATAATACTTAATAGTGGATTAATAATATTCGTTGAATCTAATCTTCCTCCCAGTCCTGTTTCAATAATTGCATAATCTACTTCCTGATCTTTAAAATATTTAAAGGCGAGTGCCACTGTCATTTCAAAAAATGATGGTTTAAGATGTTCTAAAAAATCTATATTGCTGGATATAAAATTACTAACATATTTTTTTGAAATATAACTACCATTTATTTTTATCCGCTCCCTGAAATCTCTGTAATGTGGTGAAACATATAGGCCTGTCTTAAATCCATGCGCAGTTAGTACCGCTGCAAGCATATGTGAAACAGAACCTTTCCCATTGGTACCGGCAATGTGTATACATCTCAACTTTTCTTCTGGATGCTCCAAATAATTACAAAGCTCCCGAATGTTGGTAAGATCTTTTTTAAACGCCTCCTTACCAATTCGATGAAACATTGGTAGCTGATTGTACATATAATTCAGAGCTTCTGTGTAGTTCATATTACAAAGGCTTGTAAAAATTAATGATTTGTATCAACAGCCTCCACCCAATGAATAGGTTTCCTGCCCGTAAAATGTTCTATCTGATGTCTGCAACTAAATCCTTCAGCAATAATAACTTGATCTTCAGATGCCTTCCTAATCTCAGGCAACAATGATAGATTTCCGATCTTTTCTGAAACCGCATAATGCTCTTTTTCATATCCAAAAGAGCCCGCCATTCCACAACAACCTGAATTAATTTCTGCCAAAACAACATTGGACTGCTGATTAAATAATTGATGTACCGATGCACTGGTAAAAATAGACTTCTGGTGACAATGTGCATGCAATAGATAAGAACCACTTTTAAATTTTATTTCCTTTTCCAAATTACCCTTAGCCATCTCACCTGCTAAAAAATCCTCTAAGAGAAAAATCAAATGACTGTATTCGAGCCACTTTTCATCTTCCATAAGGTCGGCAAGATCATCTTTTAATGAGGTAGCACAACTTGGCTCGCAAACCAAAATCGGTATACCTGCTTTCAAAAAGGGTTCAAGGAATGTAAATGTTTTGACACCTTCATTTTTAGCATGTTCCAATAAACCATGTGAAATAGCTGGTCTTTGGCAACACCCTTTTTGAAATACATGAACCTCAAATCCCAAATACTCTAATAGACTTTTTGCAGAATTCCCAATTCCCGGATCATGAAATTTCATATAAGTATCAGCAAATAAAACTACTTGGCGAGCACTATTTGAGATTTTCTTCTTTGTTTCAAAATTGAAAGGGTTTGAAGAATAGAGAGGTAAAACCCTTCTTGCATCAAGACCTGAAAAATGCTCCAATAATTTTCTGAACCATTTACTTTTTAAAATTGAATTCGCTATGAATGCACGAGATCCACTGGCCAATCTGGATAAGTTGTGCTGGTAAAGAATGAGTCTGTCATCAAAACTCAATCCTTTTTCTTGGTGTTGATGATGCAAAACTTCAGACTTCAACTTTGACATGTCTACATTACTGGGGCACTCAGATTTACACGCCTTACAAGATAGGCAAAGATCCATCACCTCATGTAAGTGGGGACTGTTAAGACCTAAATTATCTAATTGTCCACTAATTGCAAGTCTTAGTGCATTTGCTCTGGCCCTTGTGCTGTCTTTTTCATCTAGACTTGCCCGAAAACTTGGGCACATTGTTCCTCCAATTGTCTTTCTGCATTCTCCAACACCATTACACAAATGGACAGCCTCGTGAAAACCACCCTCGCCACGATAATGAAACATAGTTTTAATTGCATCATCTTTATAAGATGGTCCATACCTCAGATTGGTATCGACAGCAGGTGCATCAACGATTTTTCCAGGATTAAGTATATTTCTTGGATCAAACCCCCATTTTATTTCTCTAAAAGCTTGGTAAAGTTTTGGACCAAAAAAAGCCTCATTGTATGGACTGCGTGCCAATCCATCACCATGCTCACCACTCCAGGATCCTTTGTATTTTTTAACCAACTCAAGAGTTGCTAGAGAAATTTTTTTCATTCGCTCAATGTCCTCCTGGTCTCTAAGATCAAGTAACGGCTTAACATGTAATAATCCTACACTGGCATGTGCATAAGCTACTACCGGAGTTTCATGTTCACGACATACTTCAAAAACTTCCATGATATAATCAGCCAGACTCTCTAATGGAACAGCTGCATCCTCGATAAAAGCAATAGGCTTTCTGTTCCCTTTTACACCCATTAATAAACCCAATCCTTTTTTTCTGACTGTAAAAATGTTTTCAATTTTTTGTTTATCAGTGAACAAAGGGTGGGCATAACCAATATTCAAATTTTTGAGGTGAGCAATCATTTTATTGGCGTTGAACTCAGCATCTTCCTTACTATCACCATAAAATTCAACGATTAGTGCTCCTTGAGGGTCACCTTCAATAAAATCGCAATAATTTTTTGTTTCCAGATTTTCTCTACTGCGTTCAATCAACATCCCATCAAGCAATTCAACTGCAGCTGGACCAAATTTTACCATTTCTCCAACATATGCAATTGAATCATAAAAAGAATGAAAATGAACTACACATACCGATTGAAATTTAGGGTTAGGAACCAAGTTAATTTTTGCACTTAAAATGATGGCAATTGTGCTTTCACTACCCACAATTAGCTTGCTCAAGTTCCATGTTTCTCCCAGAAACTCATCCAGGTTATATCCTCCTACCCTCCGCATGACTTTTGGAAACCTTTGAATAATCTCGCTTTGTTGTTCATTGATAATGCGGAAAAGCGTCCGATACAGGTCTCCTTCTCGATTTTTTAGTTCAAGTTTTTGCTCCAATTCTTTTCCACTTACATCGGTGCAATGGATAATACTTCCATCGTCCAGCAAAACTTTTAATTCAAGCACATGATCCAGTGTTTTACCATACATAATACTCCTTGTCCCTGAGGAGTTATTTGCGATCATTCCTCCGATTGCTGCCCTACTGCTGGTGGCAGGATCAGGTGCAAAATGAAGCTTATGGACCAATAGTTTCTTATTTAGTTCATCACGTACCAGCCCCGGTTGAACCCAGGCCCATTTTGCTTCGGTGTTTAACTCCAGAATTGAATTCATGTATTTAGTAAAATCCAAAATGAACCCATCCCCGACTGTCTGTCCTACCAGACTGGTTCCTCCGCCCCTTGCCAACAATGGTATTCGGTGCTCATATGCATATTGCATAACCAACACAACATCCTGCTCCGTTCTTGGGCAAATTACAGCCTTAGGCATTATTTGATAATTACTTGCATCGGTTGCATATATTGCCGTATACAGAGGATCATCATAAAAATCTCCGGAAAGTGCGTTCCGTAAGCCAGTAAAGGTATCTTTCATCTTTGTGCCTAATTCAATTGTGCAAAAATAACTATTTTAGTGCCTAATAAATTATGATATAATGCCTGATCAATTAAGTATAACTCTTTTTAAATCTATAGAGTCAAACTATTATACAGAAAAGAAAAATCTAGTAGATGATGTCAGCGAGTTGTTACATATTCAAAAATCAAGTGTTTATAAAAAAATTAAAGGTGAGTCTGCCATAGGACTTCAGGAGGCAGGAATTCTTTGCAAACACTATAAGATAAGTCTTGATGAACTTTTGAATTTAAATGAAAATCGCATTTACTTTGACTTTCCAGCAATAAGGGGCAATGTAAAAAATGTATATGATTTTTTGAAATCATTAGAGACAGATTTACAAAATCTTTATCGACTAGATCCTACTATATATTATGCAACAAAGGAACTTCCAATGTTCTATTATTGTATTTCTCCAAAACTTGCTGCATTCAAATTCCATGTTTTCTATAATACCGTATGGAGAGAAGATAAATACCAGATGATTCCATTTGATTATATTCAATTTGAAAATGATGATCAATTTAAGAGTCAGATTAAAAACATTGTTAACCTTTACATGTCCCTCCACAGTGTAGAAATTTGGAACGTAGGAATTCTTGACAATACGCTTAACCAAATTCGGTATTTTCTTGAATCAGGCTTGATGAAAAATCCCTTGGAATCCATAAGGCTTTGTGAAGAATTATTATTGCTAATTAAAAATATCGAGGAATTATGTGAGAATTCGAACAAATCCTCTATGAAAAAATCGGATAGGGCAGTAGGAAGTTTTGAATTATATAACAATGAAATTGCCCACACCAATATTCTTGCCTATGTGGAAAGTAAATCGATGAGATGTGTTTATAATACCTATGACAATCCGAATTTTATGAAAAGTTACAACCCATCACTTTGTGACTACACTTCCAAATGGTTTAACAGAATAATAGATACATCCGCCCCCATTTCAAAAGGGAATGTTAGAGACCGTAAAATGTTTATTAATAGATTGCAGGAAAAAGTTAACCGTACATTGAAAACAGTAGAACTCATAATTGAAGAACATTTATCCAACACTCAGAACCAGGAAATTTAAATCCGAATTACTGAAAAAAATAAAATTCTATTCTCTCAAAATTTATTAAATATTCTTTGGTACCCAATGAGTTTATAAATTTCGCTCCTTCATAAAACTGCTCAATTGTGTCTGTAGTGTAAGTTGATTGGTACCTCCCGCGATATGGTATAAAGCATAGGAATAGTCGATTTTAAATTTAGATATTTTAATTCCCATGCCAAATGACAATCCCGAAAAAGAGGCATAATCTTTTGCATTGAGTTCTTTTCGACGTAAATGATTGTAACCTATTCTTAGGCTAAATGTTTCTTTCTTACCCAAGAGCATTTCACCGCCAAAGGCAAAATGTCTCAAAAGGTTGTCGCTAAATTTACTAAAGTCACTTTTCTCCTTTTGTTCATCAAATAAATTACCAGATTGGCTTATGGCAGGGTCATCGTATCTTACATTCCATCTTTCCAGATGATGTGCAGTAATATGATATACAAAAGGTAAATGATTCAATCGCTTAGAAATTCCCAATTCTAAAGTCAGAGGTAAATTTTCTTTAACCTTTTCATAGGAATCAATACTGAACCCTACATTGCGAATTGCAATAGCTATTGAGGTTCGATTTACTGGATTAGAATATTGTAATCCCAAACTCACGCCCAATGCACTTGAACTCGAAAGTCCAAGATTACTGAACACATAATGTATATTAGCTCCTGCCCGTATTCGCTCATTGAGTTGTTTGGCAGAACCAATATAAAAAGCTGACTCCCTAATTTTAAAGGCTCCATTCACCTGACCATAAATATCTGTAAAAGGGATTGAGGAGGAATTTAAATACTGAATTCCAGTCTGCCATTGCAAGCCCCATTTGCCTGGCTTTAGAGTATATGAAAAGTGTCCGGACCCCATATCACTAAAAAAGAATTGATGTGAGAAATTAAGTGCCGTACTCATTTTTTCATTAATCAATGCAGGATTTAAGAAGGCTGTCCCTGCATCAGAGCTTGAATAAGCCATTGCATGAGAGCCAAGTGCTGTGTTTCTTGAAGAAGGGGATAGATTTAAAAAAACATAAGAGGCATAACCTCCAGTCTGTGCCATTACTTCAGTGGCAATAAAAAAAGTGAAAAAAGTGACTGCCAAGGTATATTCAAAAACAATTCTTCTTTTTTCATCTAGTAATTTTATCACTGGATTGACGTATTGGGATGTTGTAGAATCAAGCATATTATTTAGTTTTAGTACTGTCCATTTCTAAAGTCCAGGTTGTGGTACAAATCCCTTCTTTGCAATTCATCTTTTTTATTAATGTTCCCGTGCTGTCAAATAAATTCAACAAACCTTCTTCATATGGTCCATTCTTATAAAAACCATTGGCTTTTATTTTTCCATTTTGATAATACTCCTCAAAAGGTCCATTTTCTTGACTGCCCGACATTTGTACAATCTCCTTCAGTTGTCCCTCTGGGAAATAAGCTTTTAGGGTTCCGCTCATTTCATTATGGATGTATTGACACTCGAGCTGAAGCTGGCCATTTGGATAGAAGACTTTATATGGCCCTTCAAATAAATCCATTTTATAATTTTCCAGGCTGTATATAAAGCCCTTTTCGTATAATTTTCTTTCACCATTCAATTTACCTTCCTTGTAATGCGCACTTTCCAGAGGTTTGCCCTGATCATCAAATTTTTCGTAAAAACCATCCTTCAGCTTACCAGTGTCTCTCAGTTCGGTCGTTATTCTTTCAATGATTACTCCCTGATCATTTTTTATTTCAATAACCTTTGATTTTTGGCAGGATATTCCAATTAGAAAAATTAGAGGCAAGTAAAATCTATATGAAAAGAAATTCATGAATTGATAACGTCAATTTTAATAAAATCGTTTAGGTCCAATAAAAAAGCCTCTTTAATATTAAAGAGGCTTTTCTGTATATCCTATAAATAAGAGTCCATTAATAAAATTTGGATCTCATGTCCTTTACTTTATAATTCTTTTTTAATGACTGAACCAAATAACTCATACAGGTACTTGAAGCCGTATGCTTATAAAATCTGCGGAAATTTTCAAGGTTGGCCGCTTTTCCAGGGGTTGTCACATCCAGTAATTTGGCTACATATACCCCACTTTCACCGCGATATGGTCCTCCTATATTTCCCTTCCCTTGCTTTACAATCTGAGGCACTAAATCTGGCTCATAACCATAATCTGGAATTTGCTGACCATTAACGGTAGTTTCACTGGCAGAATCTACCTTAACTTCGTATTCTCCATACTTCCCGTTTATATCCGTTACCGTACCAATTTTAGCCTTTAAAATTTCGAATTTTTTATCTTTTCTTACATCTTCTATTACAAGATCCCTCACTGCTGCTGCCTTTGGTAAACCTTTCGGATTTATTCCTGAAAGAGCGGCTACAATGAAGCGATTTGTATATTTTTTGACAGGATCCTGAAGTGAGTAAACTTCCGGCGAGACATCTCCAAGTTTTGTTTTCTTTTCAAAGGCCCATCGGATAATATCTCTGCAGGTGTTGCTGGTATTCTCACCTAGTTTGCCAAGCTTGTAGTCATTTGCTTTCACATTGCCGGCCATCTCAAGCACGTATGTATTACCGTCATCGATGGCTTTTTCTAAGGAACTTAAAGAATTGTGCTCCTCAACCAATCTTTGGGCTTCACTTAATTTACCATCCAATACTTCATCTCCTGGTTGAATGGCCTCCACTATTGTACCTAAGCGAATACCTGGCTGTTTACTGATGAATTTTTGATCCGTTATTTGTATTAAGTGGAGTCCAAATTGAGTTGGGACAACATAAAGTTTTCCGGTCTCTCCTTTATAAAAAATAACATCATTGAAAGGCTTGACCATCAAGCCTAAAGCGGCATAACCAAGATCTCCTCCTTTGATTCCGGAACCAGGATCCTGACTAAATTGCATTGCCAATGAATCAAAACGGCCCTTGCCACTTTCTATTAATGTCTTCAGACTGTCGATCAAGGAAGAAGCTGCTGCATATTCCTCTCTGGTACTCACTCGACGAAGTATATGACGTGATTTGACTGAATCTGGAAGTGTTTTTTTGCCTAGAATTTTACTTAATCTGTATTCACCACCCTCGACGTATGGACCAAAAACATCTCCAACATTCATATTCAATATACTGTCCTTGATACTCACCGGAATCTCTGAGGTGGTTGAATATGCTTCATCCCATTTTCCCAGATTAGTAACAATGAATGTTGAATCTTTGGACGCAATGCGGAAAGATTCCTTTTTGTCTTCAAGTATTTTCCTGATTGCAGCAGAATCTGAAGACGATGGTGTTACAGAAATAACGGCATATTTGATGTCTCTGGTTTCTTCATCATTTTTGAAGATTGACGCCTTCTTTGCGATATACTGATCAATATCTTCATCCTTGATGTCTAACTCTTCATTTTTAATCAAATCATAGGGTAATCGACTAAACACAAAGCTCACCTTAGCATTACTCTCCTCAAAATGTCGCTCAACCATGAAATTCGGCATGTACAGGGCATTGCGGACAATGTTTTCCAACTTTTTACCCATCCTGTCCTTGATAATTTCTTTTTCCTGTACTGCCCAAAACTCCTTTGCTTCAGGCGGAAGATCCTGATTTTCGATACCCTTTTGGAATTGATTCAATTGTTCTCTCAGTACTTGCCCAGTATTTGGATCTCTGAAATTTCTTTCGATTATTGGAGAAAGGTTGTTACCGAATTCTAACTCACGAAGTTCCGATTCACTTACGCCAATCCCATTGTATTTGGATTCTTTCTCGAAAATTGCCCTTTCTAAAGATTGATGCCAAATATACTCTTTCCGACCAAAAAAATCAACATCTGCATTTCGATATAAGACATTTTCAGTTTTTTGAAATTCCTTCCAGCTGATTTTTTGGCCTGCTACTTCCCCGATACTGTCAGGGTTATTAAAAAACCATGAAGACCGGCCAGAGCTCATATCCATTACAATAAAACCTACAAGCGCCAGTGCCATCAGCACTGTTACCACCCAAAGTCGTTTCCTAATACTCGTAATTAATCCCATTCTGAATTGCTTATTTGTCTGAAAATCAAAATATTATAATAATAAAAAAGACTTTTTGAAAGGGTTTCCAAAAAGCCATGCAAAGGTAATAGCTTTCTACCTGATTCCCAAAGGGATCAACACAAAAATCAATCATTTTATACAAGTTTTTAACTTAAACGCACATATGATTGAAATGTCTTTCACATAAGCTGCTTGAATCCATTTGCTTCAAGAGGATGAAGGATCGAAAGTACTATTGCAAGTAGTTATCAAACAATGAACTTTTCATATGGGTTGATATCAAAGTTTAGACAGTGAAAGATATTTTGAATTAAATTTTAATTTTAGCCGAACTAGAATCTTCTCCCTATTAATATTTTAGATTTTTCGAATGAGTAATAAAGACTGATCAACTGAAACCCTCCTGCTCTTCAGTACTCATATTAAAATGCTTTTGCAATCTTTGAGTAATGGCCGGTCCAACCAATTTCACCAGCTCAGCCATCTCTGCAGACTGGATTTGTTTCACAGAACCAAAATGGCCTAATAACTTTTGAGCGGTCTTTTCCCCTATTCCAGGGATTTCCCATAATTCACTTCGAATCATTGACCTTGATCGTTGACTTCTGTGAAAACTAATTCCAAATCTATGTGCCTCGTTCCTAAGTTGCTGAATAAGTTTTAGACTTTCAGATTTTTTATTGATGTGAAGTGGCACCGGGTCATCCGGAAAATAAATTTCTTCTAATTTTTTTGCTATTCCTATTACAACCAACTTTCCTCTCAAACCTAAAGCATCAATTGATTTCATGGCGGAGGAAAGTTGCCCTTTACCTCCATCAATTATAACCAACTGTGGCAAGCCTGAATTCTCTTCCAATAATCTTTTATACCTGCGAAACACTACTTCTTCCATCGTAGAGAAATCATCAGGTCCCACAACAGTTTTTACATTAAAATGTCTATAATCCTTTTTGAAGGGCTTTGCATTTCTGAAAACCACACAAGCAGAAACTGGATTTGTACCTTGAATATTTGAATTGTCAAAACACTCTATGTGAAATGGCATTTCTTCCATATTGAGGTCTTTCTTTAAGGTAGAAAGTATCCTCTCTGCAGGCGTTTGTTTTGCTGTTCTGTTAATCTTCTCCTTCCACTTTTGAAGCAGAAAATACTGAGAATTTTTTTCAGACAAATCAAGTAATTTCTTTTTGTCCCCTCTTTGAGGTATGGTGATGATAGGATTCCCTTCCTGTGGGTTAATTAAAATTGGAACAATTATTTCCGGAGCAATACTATTATATTGAATACGAATCTTCTCCACTGCAAGAGACAACATGATAGAGTTATCTTCTTCAAGGTTAATGTCTGCCTCTATCGTTATGGTTTGATTAATTGATCCATTAATAACCTTCATGAAATTAATATAGGCATATTCTTCATCCCTTGCTATCGAAAATACATCTACGTCTGCTATGGAAGTACTTACTACCGTACTTTTACTTTGATAATCTTCCATGACCAACAACTTTTCCTTCCATTGTTGCGCCTTTTCAAAATCCAAATTCTCTGAATAGGATGACATCACTTGAAAAATATAATCCTTCACAGGCTTGAAATGTCCTTTAAGTATATTTTTAATTTGTGTCAACCTTTCATTGTATTGCAATGAATTTTCCAACCCAATGCAGGGTCCGTTACAATTTTTTATATGATACTCCAGGCAGACTTTATACTTATTTTTTAAAATTTGTGCGTCTGATAAATTAAGTGCGCACGTCCGCAATGGAAATAGTTTTTTTACTAAATCAAGTATGGTCTCTGTTCTATGCTTAGAAGTATATGGACCAAAATATATTGAACCATCACGTATAACTCTCCTTGTAAAAAAAACTCGTGGAAATGGTTCATTCTTAATACATATATAGATATAACTCTTGCCATCTTTAAGCATGACATTATACCTTGGTTGATTTTTTTTAATTAAAGTAGCTTCTAAAAGTAATGCATCATGCTCTGTATCTACCAAAGTATACTCAATCTGGTGTGCTGTTTTGACAAGGGCTTTAGTCTTACCGGTTATTTGTTTTTTATCTCCAAAATATGAACTGATTCTGTTCTTTAAATTTTTTGCTTTGCCAACATATAGAATGATTCCCCGACCATCTAAAAATCTGTAAACACCTGGTTCACTTGGTAAATTGGAAGCTATCTTTTTATATTGTTCAAAAGTCATTTAATCTTTGATTAAGCAAAGAATAATTTAAAAAATTAAGAAATTACCTTCCAATTTTTATAGCCAAATAAGTGCCGCCCTCCTAAAAAATGTTTCTCGACAAAAGTGAGCAGTCTATATTTGAGTTTTTCATGCTTCATCAAAACCCTTTGTGGTTTATAGTCTGGAGTATAATTTAATTCATGTCCCCAATTAAACTTACGTATAAAATTGCCCATTACTTCCGGATGTGTTTCTTCAAATACATTTAGTCTTGAAAGATTACCGTAATCAAAGTTTGTTGATTTTTTATTGTAGTCATCTTCCACTTTATTGGGATCATGATACATTT
>Ga0073902_10000669_pt1 | contig 19728 bp, 14 predicted proteins | sample KloWWTmeKNB19Kit_FD_66667 | JGI IMG/M metagenome (GOLD analysis project Ga0073902, IMG submission 66667) | Active sludge microbial communities from Klosterneuburg, Austria, studying microevolution and ecology of nitrifiers - Klosterneuburg... | ecosystem: Engineered > WWTP > Aerobic digester >...
CATCAACGCGCGCGGACTCTATTACTGGGACACGGTCAGTTCCGCCGCGCAGATGCAAGCCAATGATCTGGCGACGCTGGCGCTCGGCGCGCCACTACTGGCAATCTCATTTTGGCTGACCTTGCGCGGCTCCCTGCGCGGGCGCCTGCTCATGACAGGCACGCTCGGTTTCATTCTTTACACCTACATCACGATGTGCTTCGGCGCGGCATATAACAAGTTCTTCCTCGTCTACGTGGCATTGTTCAGCCTGAGCCTGTTCGCCTTCATTGTGAGCATGATGTCTTTTGACCTAAAAAATCTTCCGTCGCACTTCTCCGAAAAACTGCCGCGCGGCTGGATCGCTGGACTGCTTTTCTTCGCCGCCGCGTTTCTCTCGCTGGCATGGTTGGGACGCATCGCTGCGACCTTTGCGCCGAACGCCATCCCCGCGCTGGAAAATACAACCAGCCTGTTCATCCAGGCAATGGATCTGGGACTCATTGTCCCGCTTTGTGTGATGTCGGGCATTCTGCTCCTGCGCCGCGCTGCCTGGGGTTATCTGCTGGCATCGGTGGGATTGATGAAATTCCTGACGATGGGCGTTGCCGTCAGCGTGATGAGCCTCAACATGCTTCGTGTCGGCGTTCCGATCAGCATGATGGAAGTCACGATATTTCCAATCATTGCCATTGCCAACATAATCATGGTGGCGTCATTGCTCAGAAACATCAAGGAGTAAAAATGAACAACAAATCTTTCCTCTACATCGTTTTGGGATTGCTCATCGGCGCCCAGATCGGCGTGTTTTTCACGCCAGTCACCGTCAACGACATGATCGCAATTTTGGGCGGGGCGCTCATGGGCGTTTTCATCGGATGGTTCGCCTTCGCCGCGATGAACCTTCGCAAGCAGGAGGGGAAATGATTCAGCGGAGATAAAGGCTGACGAAGGGCGAATCAAACCGACGGGCGTCCTGATTCGCCGCCTGACGCCTTAAGTCAAACTTGAGGGGCGGGCAAATCAGCCCTGATCGTGAAGAGTACTTGCGGGATGTAAATTCGGCCGAGGTCTATTATTTGAAGATTATTGATCAGGCGAAGGATATGCAACGATGAAGAATAAATACACAACCCTCCTCCTGGTGATTGCCGCGATCATAACGATATTTCTCGCGCGCGCTGTGATGGCTTCCGTGATCCCTGCGCCGCGAACATTTGAAATTTTCGATATCCTGGCTGTGGCGGGCGCATCCCTCGTCCTTTTGAAAAGCCACCGCCATCTGCGGCGGGGCGATTGGACGACCGCATTGATCCTGGGCGCGGTGATCGGCGCAGGCATGTTATTTGCCACACTCTTTACGCCTTATCCCTTCCTTGGAATCGTTCACGACAACATCGGGCAGGCATGGGTTCGCGGGCTATTTACTTTTCTCGCCACCCTGGGCGGACTTGCGATCATGGGCCAGGGCGGACCGGTGCAACTCCATGCCGCCAACGGCAACTGGAAAGGTATGAGTCGAGGCATCCTGATAGGTTTTTTCATTGGTCTACCGTTGGCAGTATTCAATGTCTTCGCCCTGCAGTTCACGCAGAGACAACCTATTCAGTGGCAACATCCTCCGTCTGCCCTGCTGGATGCGCTTCAGCCAGGCATAACGGAGGAAGTCATCTATCGCTTCGCCACGTGGGGACTGTTGTGGCTGGTGTTGCGGAACGATCTGCCCACGCAAGCGGTTTGGGTGACGGGACTGCTGGTAACGCTAATTCATGGGTACGCTCATTTCGACGATCTATTCTTACAGTCGCCGCTGACGGCATTGGGCATGGGAGCAATAATCACATTGTTATGGGGATTGCCGCCAATGTTGCTTGCCCGCCATCAGGGACTCGAATCCGCCATCACATTTCATTGGATTCAGGATGTCGCCCGCTTTGTGGCAGGATTCTGATCACCCAGACAACGAAAACGCATATCCTTCTTTCCATAAAATAATCCCTGAGAGTCTTGAAACCCTCAGGGACTATTCATCTAATCTCCAATCTCTATTCTCCAGCTTTACACCACCACGCTCACCAACTTCCCATGAGCCACGATGACCTTGCGCGGCTCTTTGCCTTCCAAATATTTCTGGACGATCTCAGTCGCCAGCGCGGCTTTGCGGATTTCATCCTCGCTCGCGTCTACCGCGACGGTGATTCTGTCTCGCACTTTGCCGTTGACCTGCACGGGGATTTCAATCGAGTCTTCGCGCGCGGCGGCTTCGTCCACTTGGGGCCACATCTGCTGGTGGATGGAATACGGCTTGCCCAAGTGATTCGTCCACAATTCTTCGGCGACATGCGGCGCGACGGGAGCCATCATCTTCACGTAGATTTCAGTCGCTTCATCCCATTCGGGTGAACCGACCGCGCCCGCCTCGCGCGCCTTGTACATTTCATTCAACAACTCCATCAACGATGAGATGATCGTGTTGAATTCGAAGTTCTCGAAGTCGTGAGTGACGCGCTTCAACGTTTGGTGGACGCGTCGGCGCAGATGACGCCCATCGTAGGGGCGAGCCGCCATGGTTGAGGTTGAGGCGTTCATCCCGCTTGACGGCTCGCCCCTATCCTCATCCGTAAACAGAGTCCACACCCTCCGCATCCATCTTGCAGTTCCTTCGATGCCGTGCGAATCCCATGCCGCGCCTTGTTGCCAGCGCGCGAAGAACATCAAATAGGCGCGGACGGTATCGGCGCCATATTTTTTCACCAACACATCGGGCGCGACGACATTGCCTTTGCTCTTCGACATCTTGCTGTTATCTTCCGCCAGCACCATGCCTTGATTACGCAATTGCATTACAGGCTCGCCACCTTCGGTGATACCCATGTCGCGCAACGCCTTGTGGAAAAAGCGGAAGTATAGCAAGTGCATGTTGGCGTGTTCGCTTCCGCCTGTATACGTATCAACGGGCATCCAATAGTTGTATTCGGAATCATCGAACGGCGCGTTATCATTTTTCGGACTCAGATAACGCAAGTGATACCACGACGAACACATGAACGTATCCATCGTATCCGTTTCGCGGATCGCAGGCTCGCCGCCAATGGGGCACGTCGTATATTTCCACGTCGGATGAAATTTCAACGGCGACTCGCCCGTCGGCTTCCATTCGCCAATATCATCGGGCAACAACACAGGCAGTTGATCGTCAGGCACAGGATTCCAGCCATGCGTTTCGCAATACACCATCGGGATCGGCGCGCCCCAAAAACGCTGGCGCGAGATCAACCAATCGCGATAGCGATAATTCACATCGCGCTTGCCGATCTCTTTTTGCTCCAGCCATTCGATCACCGCTTTGATCGCGGGATTCTTCATCCCTTTATCGTTCGTCGCGCGCGTGCCGTTGAACGCACCCGAATTGATCATCACGCCATCATGTTCATACGCGCGTTCCATGGTGTCGCCTTGTAAGAGCGGACGGCCGTCCGCCCCTACGGGCTGGATAACTGGAATCACTTTCAAATCAAACTTGCGCGCAAATTCAAAGTCACGTTCATCGTGCGCGGGGACAGCCATGATCGCGCCCGTGCCGTACGACATCAACACATAATCCGCGACCCAGATGGGGATGCGCTCCTCATTCACTGGATTGATAGCATAGCCGCCTGTGAAGACGCCCGTCTTCTCTTTATCTTTCGCCTCGCGCTGGATGTCGGTCTGTTTCGCCGCCTGAGCCTTATACTCGCTGACGGCTTTCGCATGTTCGGGCGTGGTAACTTTATCCACCAGCGGATGCTCAGGCGAGAAGACCATGAACGTCGCGCCCCACAACGTATCGGGACGGGTTGTAAAAATCTCAATCGGGTCGCCTGCTTCAGTTTTGAAAGTGACCGACGCTCCTTCACTTCGCCCAATCCAATTCGTCTGCGAAGTCTTGATGTGTTCGGGCCAGTCAATGCTTTCGAAGCTCAGCAACTCATCCGCGTATTTCGTTGCCTTAAAAAACCACTGCTCCAACTCTTTTTTGATCACAGGCGTTCCGCAACGGTCACAGACTCGATCCTCGCCCTTCACTTGTTCACGCGCCAGAGTCGTGTTGTCCTTGGGACACCAATCCACGGCTTGCTTCTTGCGATATGCCAAGCCGTGTTTGTACAGCTGGATGAAGAACCACTCCGTCCATCTATAGTATTCAGGGTCAGACGAAACCGCCTCCCGTTCCCAATCGAACATCGCGCCCATCGAACGCATCTGCGCGCGCATCCGCTCGATGTTGGCATACGTCCACTTTTTCGGGTGGATGTTGTTCTTGATCGCCGCGCCCTCCGCAGGCAGACCGAACGCGTCGAATCCCATCGGGAACATCACGTTATAGCCCTGCATCCGCTTGAACCGCGCCCGCGCATCCGACGGCGTCATCGCATACCAATGACCGATGTGCAAGTCGCCGCTCGGGTACGGCAACATCGTCAGCGCGTAATGCTTTGGTCTGCTCTCATCAATCACCGCGCGATACAAATTATCCGCTTCCCACTTCGCCTGCCACTTCGGCTCAAAGATCTGCGGGTTGAAAGATTTGTCTCTCGATTCAGGAGCGCGGGCTTCAGTCCGCTTTCTTTTCGCAGGCGCAGACTTCTTCACCTTCGATACAGGCTTCGTCGCTTTCTTTTTCACCGCGCCAAATTCAGGATTGCGGACTTTAGTCCGCTTGCTTTTTGCAGGCATAGACTTTTTAGCCTTCGGCGCGGTTTTCTTTTTTGTTGTTACTTTCTTTTTCGTAGCAGCCATTTTTACCTCTTTATGAGTTTCAAGTTCCAGGTTTCAGGTTTCAGGTTTTCGACCCTTGAGGCGAGAGGAGATTCGGAAGAAGAGGACCTTGCATCCAGAAAATAAAGTTGATCCGAATGTTCATACCTACCTCCTTTTTGACCATTGGCTGCTGACGATGGGCGATAAGGCATTGTCTATGGTCTATCGTCCATTGTCCATCGTCCAATACAAAACAAAAAACTCCTCATCCACATCAGGGACGAAGAGTTCACTCCGCGGTACCACCCGAATTCAGTTGAAGGTTTGCAGGTCACAAGTTGCAGGTTTTCACCTTCAACATTCTAACCTTTCAACTTTCAAACGCTCTTGATCGCGATAACGGGCTTACCCGTCGCTGACTACTCGATTCACCAGCGAAGTCCCTCTTTGCGAGGCGACAAGCGAGTTCGGTCTACTGTGTTCCCGTAAACACTGTTGCTGGGCTTCCACCTCGCATTCCCAACTCGCTGACGGGATGACCTACTACTCCTGTCAAAACTTTTGTTTCAGACCTCACGGGTTTTGAAAACCTGCGAGGTCTTATTAATTTGTGGACCCAGAGGGATTCGAACCCTCGACCTTCTCAATGCCATTGAGACGCGCTCCCAACTGCGCTATGGGCCCAATTTCTGTTATCAGTTTTTAAAGTAATCAGTAATCAGTGTAATCAGAGACTGATAACTGTTCACTGATTACTTGTCGCTGAAAAGTGGACCTGAGGGGATTCGAACCCCTGACCTCCTCAGTGCGATTGAGGCGCGCTCCCAACTGCGCTACAGGCCCAAGTTTATGCGTTCGGTATTCTACTGTACGGGTTGGGTCATGTCAAGCAAGGTTTCGCTGTAAAATAGGGGAATGGTTTAACCAACGAAGATTCATTCGTCACAGAGAACACCGAGATTCTGAGATTTTTTCTCAAAGGTCTCTGTGAACTCTGTGGCTTAGCGGACCGCTGATTTACCAAACGAAGGGATATCTCCATGGCTGAGACAAACTCCAAACCCATCTACCGCATCATGGACCTAAGTGAGGCTGATCGCCCACGAGAGAGATTATCCACGCTGGGAGCGCAAGCCCTCACCAATGCCGAACTGATCGCCATCCTCCTGCGCGTGGGCGTGGTGGGAGAGAACGCGGTAGAGGTCGGTCAACGCTTGCTCAACAAATTCGGCGGGCTGACAGGACTCCACCGCGCGCCGTTCGCCGAGTTGAAAAAGCAACACGGACTCGGCGACGCGAAAGCGGCGCAGATCAAGGCGGCGATCGAGCTAGGTCGGAGGCTCACTCTTGAATCTCCCGAAGAAAGAATCGCCATCAACTCCCCTGCCGATGCCGCCGCGCTGGTGTTGTACGAAATGTCCGCATTGGAGCAGGAGCATCTGCGCGTGATGTTGCTCGATAGGCGGAATCGGGTTTTGGAAACAGTCGAGGTGTACAAAGGCTCGGTCAATTCATCGCAAGTGAGAGTCGGCGAAATCTTCAAAGAAGCGATTCGCAAAAACGCATCGTGCATCGTCGTCATCCACAACCACCCCAGCGGCGACCCGACCCCCAGCCCCGACGATGTCGCCGTGACGCGCGCCATCGTGCAAGCGGGCAAACTACTCGATGTGGATGTGCTCGACCATCTCGTGATCGGTCAAGGCAAGTGGGTGTCATTGAAGGAGAGGGGTTTGGGGTTTGTATGAAGCGCCCTTGATTGATGGATAAGAAGGTATATCTTCGGGTAGTGGCGCTGAATAACTGATAAGAATATCGTAGTGATGGCTTTAGTCGTCTTTTCTCGGCACAGTAGCGATTGAAGTCGCTACTACAAAAACCCATCATGTATTCAACCTATACCAAACACGGGCATAAATTGCGGTTTTCTGTTGCCTGTTTCGCGGGGCTGAAGCCGCCTGATTTCGACAATCTCAATCCAAGGCTCAGCGCATGGAAGCCATTTCGACAGGCTCACTGCGACGCCTACGGGCTGGCGCAACGAGTCGGATTTATCCGACTTTCATGTACTGAGGTGATTGTCGAGCTTGTCGAGACACAGGGCTTCAGCCCGCCGAATCCGTGTTGAACAAAAGCGCAATTCGTAACCGCGGTCAGTATATTACCAATTCCTGCTCTGTCAGAATCAGATATGGCGATCTTCTTTTTCAGAAAGACCTGAAAGAGTATACTTTGCGCATGTCTTCCCTCACTCCTGAACTCATCGCCAATTTTCCTTTTTCGCAGTACACCGACCCAGGTTCCATCCAGCGCGGACGCGCCTACTACAAAGATGGCCGCGCCTGGAATGTTGAACTGGTTAACGCCGGCAAAGCGATCATCCTTGTGGACGGCGATTCAGGCGAGTACACCGTCGAGATCGAAGTCGGCAAAAAGACGGGGGAATTGATCTTCGAATGTGACTGTCCCTACGCAGACGAAGGCAACTTCTGCAAGCATATGGTCGCCGCCACGCTGGAATTGAAAGACTACCTTGACGAAGAGAAAGAGTTTGGCGACTACGAAGAAGATGAAGATGATGATGATGAGACAGGGCGCGTTGCAAGGAGTCCCGTTCTTCCTCCCCCAGCGCCCATTCAAAACTGGGAGAAAAGACTCGGCGAAACGCTCGCCCTCGCGCCGCGTCGTTCCACATCGCCAAACCTGACGCATTATGCGGCGGTCGTGTTGTTGACCCGTTCGCAAATGGGATATTACGGTTACGGAAGCAACGCCCGCGCCAATTACTATTACTCCCTGGAACCATTGATCGTCAAAACCGATGACTGGCAACCGCTTGCAAACAATTGGAAAAAATCGCCGCAAGAGATCAATGAACTACTGGAATCGGACAAAAAATGGATCAAAGTTGCCAACCGCATGTTCCAGCATGTCAATCCGGTGGGATGCCTGAATATTGACCCTAATTCCGCCTCGTTCTTGAACGCCCTTTCCGACAACATGCGCTATGGAATCGGCGCCGGCAACATGCCCGCATTCCTCTCCATGCTTTCCAAACTTGAAATCCCCGTTTTCCTCGGGAGTCATTACCCAGACAAGATCGAACGCCGCGTTCACATCCTGCCTGACCCTGTGGAAATAAAGATTGATTTGGGGCAGGATGAGCGCGCGCTCAATCTGCGAGCAGGATGTGAGCGAAACGGGCAATTCATCCACACCCAAAAACATATCGAAACGATCACATTGAATCCCGTCTGGATCATGATGGATGAGAGCATCGCCCAGCTCCGCAATGCCAATGCGCTCTCCATTCTGCCATCCTTCCCCATCGAGATTCCCAAAGCGCAGGTCGAGATCTTTCGCGAACAATACTTTGCCCGCATCGCGCAACTTCTGCCCATAAAAAGCGACATCGTTCAATGGCAGGACGTTCACGCTGAGCCCACCCCGCGACTCTACCTGCATGACACCAACAAAGACAAGATTCTGCGCGCCGATCTGCGCTTTGGCTACGGGGAACATGAACTGTCCATCGTCAAAACCGACGAACCCTACACCGTCGAAACCGTGCCAGACAGTTGGAATCTGATCCGCATTCATCGCAACCATCAACGCGAACAGGATGTCATCCACCTGCTCACCGATTCCGCCTATCGCCTCAAACGCTCCGACAACCGCTTCCCCAAAGGCGCCTACGAACTGCGCGCCCGCGCCCATCCCTTCGACTTCCTCATGCAATCGATTCCACTCCTCGCGCAGGCGGGCTTCGAGATATACGGCGAAGAGAATCTCAAGGCAGGGCGTATCAACCGCGCCGCTCCCACCATGCGCGTTTACATCACCTCGGGCATTGATTGGTTCGATCTCAAAACCTTCATCGAATACGGCGACCAGCAGGTTTCCCTGCGCGATGCGCGCAAAGCCCTCAAGCGCGGTGAAAACTACATCAAACTCACCGACGGCTCCATCGGAAAGATCCCTGCGGAGTGGCTCGAGAAATACAAACATCTTTGGGGATTGGCGGAAGAGACCGACGAAGGATTCCGCCTCAGCGACGTTCACCTGCCCTTGTTAGATTCCCTGCTCGCGGAGGACGCCGCGCTTCAACCTCCCCCCGACCTGATCCAGCGGCGCGAACATCTTCGTCGCTTCGAGCGGATCCAGCCGCATCCGCTGCCGAAAGGTTTCACCGGCGAACTGCGTCCCTACCAAAAACATGGATTCGACTGGCTTCATTTTTTACACGAATACAACTTCGGCGGCATCCTCGCAGACGACATGGGACTGGGGAAAACTGTCCAAGCGCTGGTATATCTTCAATCACAACGGGAACAGGCTGCGGTTCCCGAAAATACATCGAGACCACGCGAGTCCCGCGCGGCGTCTTTGCTTGTCGTTCCAAAAAGTCTCATCGTCAACTGGCAGCGCGAATCCGAAAAGTTCACGCCCAACCTGCGCTTTCTGGAATACATGGGGAACTTTCGTAATAAGGATATATCCACCTTCAACGACTTTGACGTGATCCTAACCACCTACGGCACGATGCTGCGCGACATCGAACTCCTGCGAAAATACAACTTCGATCACATCCTTCTGGACGAATCGCAAGCTATCAAAAATCCGTTGGCAAAGAGCGCCAAGGCGGCGCGCCTGTTGAAGGGCGATCATCGCATCGTGATGACAGGCACGCCCGTGCAGAACAATACCTTCGAACTTTGGTCGCAGTTTGCGTTTCTCAATCCCGGTCTCCTCGGCAACATGGATTACTTCAAGCGCGAGTTCGCCAATCCCATCGAAAGCGGCGGCGATGAAGAGACTGCCTCCCTGCTGCGAAAACTCGTTTATCCGTTCATCCTGCGCCGCACCAAGGAACAGGTTGCCCCCGAACTGCCGCCGCGCACCGAACGCGTCGTGTACACCGACATGATCCCCGCGCAGAAAAAAATATACGCGCAAACTCGGGAGAGATATCGCGCTGAACTGCTCGGGTTGATCGAAAGCGACGGCATCCAGGATGCGCGCTTTAAAATTCTTGAAGGTTTACTGCGCCTGCGACAGATCGCCATCCATCCCGCCCTCGTGGATAAAAAGTATAAAGGCGAAGCGCCCAAGTTTGAGGTTCTGTTTGAAACGTTGGAGACATTGCAAGCCGAAAACCATAAAGCGCTCATCTTCTCGCAATTCGTAGAAACGCTCAAACTCGTCAAAAAAGAACTCGATGCGCGTAAGATCAAATACATCTATCTCGACGGTCAAACCTCCAACCGACAGGCGCGCGTTGACCAGTTCCAGAACGATCCGGCGTATCCCTTCTTCCTCATCAGCCTCAAAGCGGGCGGCGTGGGTTTGAACCTGACCGCCGCCGATTATGTCATCCATCTCGATCCCTGGTGGAATCCTGCCGTCGAGATGCAAGCCTCCGACCGCACTCATCGCATCGGGCAGGACAAACCTGTCTTCATCTATAAGATCATCGCCCGTGATACCGTGGAGGAAAAGATCCTGCAATTGCAGGAGAAGAAACGCGCATTGGTAAAAAACATCATCGCCACCGAAGCCAGCTTCTTCAAGTCGCTCACCAACGACGATGTGGAGAAATTGTTTAGTTGACAGAATAAGGGGTTTGAAACTATCCGCGATCAAACGCGCCCTTCTTTAACCATTGGGAATCGGCGAAATGCTTTTTGTGACCAGCCTCTCGAAAGAAGACTTGGACGAATATCTCACCAAAGGCTTGCCCCTCGAATTCGGTCACTCGCTGACCGACCTGTACGAAGACTTGATGTCCGATTCGCCGCTGGGGAAATATCATCCCAACTACATTGCCACGCGGGGGATGAAGATGTAGAATGCCCCTAGTTGGGTGGGCTGAAGGAGAATGAAATTGACCAATTATTCAACATCGCCATCACTATGTACGACTCCCTACATTTTGAAGTCAGAAAGCTACTCACTTTTGTATTCTAGAATATCTCCCGGTTGACAATCTAATGCTTTACAAATTGCCTCGAGCGTTGAAAAACGGACAGCCTTTGCCTTTCCATTTTTCAAGATGGAAAGATTGGCCATGGTTATACCAACTTTCTCGGTAAGTTCAGTAACACTCATTTTTCTCTTTGCCAACATTACATCGATATTGATTATTATCGCCATAATTGCACCTTATACCGTTAAATCATTTTCTGATTTTATGTCTACGGCATTTTGCAGAAGTCTTTGAAAAATAGCAGCAGCGGTTGCAATTACGATAGAAGCAAAAGTAGTAAACATGCCCAAGGCAGTAACGCCCGCCGAGTCGTCACCTTTAACAAATAACCTTATGTATAGTATTCCTAGCACAATGAAGCCGCTGAATGTGATTGCACAGTATTTTACATTCCTCACAGCATTCACTGATAATTGAGAGAAAACTTTATTGCCGTCAATATAGCCTAAAAGATTAAATGCCTGATATAACGCAACAAAAAATGGAATTGAACCTATGTAAGCATAGATAATAAGCGGATCTATATAAATGCTGATTAGATCTAGTTTAGCGGCTCTTCCTTCAAGTTGAGGGAACCAAATCAGCCATATAAGGACTCCGATAGCGATAAGACAAATGACAAACTTCAAGAATAGCGTTGACCCTTTTTTCATAAGTAATGCCTCACTTGGTAATAGGATAGGTATACTGTAACACACGACTTATCGTTTGTCAATATATTATTATCGTTATTCGTTATTATGGCTAAGATGGGGAAAGTCTCATTTTCCTATTCCACTTGCAAATTTTGGCACCCCCCACTCAATTCAAATTCTCATTCCCATCAAGATTACAACCTCCCCAACACCTCCAACAACTTCCCCTCCCAAGCATCCCCAAACGAACACCAATACGCGGACTTGCCACCGCGGATGCCGCGCCCAAATCTGCCGAATCATGCAAGGCATTGACGCAGTGTGTAGTGTGTGTATAATAACTCCATGAACAGCCGCGACATCATTGCAAAACTCAAGGCAGACGGCTGGTCGCTTGTGCATGTGCGCGGCAGTCACCATCATTTCAAACATCCCGTAAAACCAGGCAGGGTGACTGTCCCACATCCGAAAAGAGATTTGCCAATCGGCACCCTTCGCAGTATTTATCGGCAGGCAGGTTGGTCTTGGTCGGAGAAGAAGTGAGAGAATATGCGCTATCCAGTTGTGATTCACAAAGATCCTAACAGCGATTACGGCGTGACCGTTCCAGATGTGGCGGGATGCTTTAGCGCGGGCGCAACCCTCGACGAAGCATTATCGGAGGTTGTCGAAGCGATTGAGGCTCATTTGGAGGGGATGTTGATTGATGGGGAAGCCATCCCTACGCCTCAAACCATCGAATATCATCAAAACAATCCCGACTACACCGATGGCATTTGGGCGGTCGTTTCAGTGGACGCGGCGAAACTATCGGGCAAGTCAAAACGGGTAAACATTACCTTGCCCGAAAGAGTTTTGAATTTGATGGACAAGTTTGCCTCCGACAATGGAGAAACCCGTTCAGGGTTGATCACTCAGGCGACTCTCGAATACATTGCCTCCCATGAGGGAACTGCGGAATAATAGACCTCTTGCGAAAGTCATTTTCGCCACAGAGAGCATTGAGAAAAAAAGCTCAGAGAACTCTGTGGTCTCTGTGGCGAATCATTAAAGTTTCCCCAACACCTCCAACAACCTCCCCTCCCACTTCTCCCCAAACGAACACCAATACGCGGACTTGCCGCCGCGGATGCCCGCGCCCAAATCTGCCAACCGCTTGGACTCATTTCCATTTGCCGACGCGGGATATTTCAACACGATCTGTCCGCTTTCCCAGTTGATGGACGATAATCCCGCCTTCTCAGCTTTCAGTTTGACTCGCATCTGATAAAACAGATTCGACGTCATTTCGGGTAATTCACCGAAGCGATCTTTGAACTCGGACGCCAGCGCGTCAATTTCGGTCTCGTCGCGCAGATCCGCAATGCGACGATACAATCTCAAACGCAAATCCTGATCGGGGATGTATTCGGCGGGGATTCCGACGGCGAGGGGGAGGTCAACATTCACGGGCATTGACATCGGTTGCAAGTTGAAGGTTTGAAGGTTGGAAGGTTGGGCGGCGGGGTTTTCAACTTTCAACATGGAACCTGCCAACCTTAAACGTCGGACGGCATCTGCCAGCAACCGCGTATACAAATGAAATCCAACGGCTTGAATATGACCTGATTGCCGCGTGCCGAGCAGGTCGCCTGCGCCGCGGATCTCAAGGTCGCGCATCGCGATCGAATAGCCCGCGCCGAGTTGCGTGTTTTCGGCGATGACTTCGAGTCGCTGTTGACCGTCCACTGTGGGAGTCAGCTTGTTGTGGCGAAAAAAGTAGGAGTAGGCGCGCGCAGCCCCACGTCCGACGCGACCGCGTAGTTGATAGAGTTGAGCCAAGCCGAAGGTGTCGGCGCGGTCTACGATGAGGGTGTTCGCGTTGGGGATGTCCAAACCTGATTCAATAATTGTTGTTGAAAGCAAAATATCCGTGTCGCCGTTGTTGAAGCGGTGCATCACCTCGGACAGTTGATTCTCTGGCATCTGCCCGTGACCGATATCCACGTTCGCTTCGGGCACGAGTTGATGGAGATGCGCGCGCATCGCGTCAATGGTTTGGACGCGGTTATGCACGAAGAAAATTTGTCCGCCGCGTTCGAGTTCGCGCAAAATTGCCTGACGCACAAGTTTCGGCGAATACGGACCGACATGCGTGACGATGGGCAGACGCTCCTCGGGCGGCGTGTTGAGATTGGAAATATCGCGCACGCCCGTCAGCGCCATGTACAACGTGCGCGGAATCGGCGTGGCAGTGAGAGTCAACACGTCCACTTCGGTGCGGAGTTTTTTGAGATGCTCCTTGTGTGTGACGCCGAAACGCTGCTCTTCATCAATGACGACCAAGCCGAGTTCTTTGAATTGCACATCGCCCGAGATCAAACGATGCGTGCCGATGACGATATCAATTTCACCGATGGCAAGCCCGTGCAGAATCGTTGTTTGTTCACGCGGAGTTCTGAAACGAGAAAGCATTTCCACTTTTACAGGGAACGCGGCTAGTCGTTGTAAAAATGTTTCGTAATGCTGTTGCGCCAACACCGTTGTCGGCACAAGGATCGCAACCTGCTTGCCGTCCATCACGGCTTTGAACGCGGCACGCAACGCCACTTCTGTTTTTCCATAGCCCACATCGCCGCACAACAAACGATCCATCGGGCGCGATGATTCCATGTCGCGCTTGATGTCGTTCAACGCGCGCAGTTGATCTTCCGTTTCCACATACGGAAATGAATCTTCCAATTCTTTTTGCCACGCGGTGTCGGGTTTGAAAGAATATCCCAACGCAACATTTCGCCGCGCATACAAATCCAACATATCTTGCGCCACTTCCAACACAGCGGCTTTGACGCGACCCTTCTTCTCGTGCCACTCCTGCCCGCCCAAACGATCCAGCGCGGGCGCCGCGCCCTCCGCGCCCACATAACGCGTCAACCGATCCGCTTGATGCACAGGCACATACAACTGTCCGCCGCCGTCATATTCCACCGCGAGAAATTCGCGCGCGTGATTATCCAACTCGCGCGTCACCAATCCGCCGAAACGCCCGACGCCGTGATCAATATGCACCACATAATCGCCCACGTTCAAATCGGCATACACCGATTCGGGAGTCTCGGCAACGGGTCGCTGGCGCGCGCGCGGTTGCGGGCGTTCCCAGCCGAACACTTCGGAATCAGTGATTAAGTGAAGAGAATTGGAGAATTGGAGAATTGGAGACTGGAGATTGGAGACTGGAGATTGGAGATTGAGTATGAATCCTTCGGATAAAGAGGACTCGATGAATTCGACCATTGACAATGGACGGTTGACCATGCTGTCCACATCGTCTATCGTCAATGGTTTTTGGTCCTGATGTTCCAGCCAAAGTTCCTCCAACCTTTTGGCTTGGCGCGACACGACGATGACCGATTCTTTTTTCGACAGCAAGCCTGCAACATACTCAACGAATTGCTTTAATCTCCCTCCGAATCTTTCATCATGCCCAAAGCAACTACTCAACGACTGTTCACTGGTTACTGATAACTGCTCACTGCCCGAATATCCAAACTCCAACGATGCGTTTGATTGAATATTGTCATTCAACTCAGACCAAGGGATGTATGGCAACGGAAAGTCAGCTGACAACGTTTCTTCCGCGATACTCTCCTGCCTAAACTTGACCGCCTGAGCCTCAATCTCCTCCGCCATGGATTCGATGATTGAAATGTCGTCAATCAACACGATTGCTTTTTGCGGGAGGTAATCGAGCAACGTCGCAGGTTGTTTGTGAAGTAATGGAATGTGGAATTCGGATAGTTCCACGCCTTGTTCAATCCGCAGTTGAACTGCGGATTGTTCTTCGTTCTTTTGTTCCGTCAGCAATTCAACTGCTGACGGAACGTGACGAACCAAATATTCCCGCGCAGGTGTGACGAGGATCGAATCCAATTTTTCAATCGTCCGTTGTGATGCGGGATCAAACTTGCGAATCGTTTCAATCTCATCGCCGAAGAAATCCAAACGGACAGGCATTGTCTCGGCGGTTGCCCAGATGTCGAGAATCCCTCCCCTGCTGGAGAATTGTCCAGGCTCCAACACGGTGTTGACGCGTTGATATCCAATCTCTGCCCAATTCCGCAGAAGCGTATCAGGCTGAATCGTTTGATTGATGGATAATTTTTTGCACGCCTTGAGAAAGTCGCGTCGCGGCATGGTGCGCGTCATCAGCGAACGGACGGAGGTGATGATAACTGGAGGCGTTTCGGGTTTGGATGCAAATGGTAAGTGGAAAGTGGAAAGTGTCGTTAGAGTCTGCAAACGGTCGCGGCGGGTGGTCACGCCCCACGCGGCTTGTTCGTAGAACAGCGGATTCGGTTCCGCAAAATGATAGCGCGGCGATTTGACCCAAAATCCCAATTCATCGAACAAAGACAACGCATGGTCGGCGCGGTCGGTGATGAAGAGGATCGGCTGGGCAATATCTTCAAGCAACGCCGCAAGGACAGGCAACCGCGCGGCGCGAGGAAGTCCCAGCCCAGCGATTTGTTTCCCCGTTTTGAGTTGGGTCAGGAGGTTTTGATATTGATGAAGGGAGCGGATGTTATTGAGAATGGATTGCATAAAAGAGAGTAGAGGATTAGAGAATTAGAGAATAGAGAAATAGCCATGCGACTAGTCTCTAGTCATCCAGTCTCTAGTCTCTGGTATCGCCATTAAATTTATTCATCGCGGCGGTCAAGCCGTTGGTCACAAATTCGAGCGCGGCGTCGGCGGCGCGGTCGAGAATCTCTGAAATGGATTGCAAGTCGTCGCGCGAGAAATTTTGCAGGACGTAATCGGCGGGTTCCATGCGACCAGGCGGGCGACCGATGCCGAGTCTCATGCGGGGAATATCCTTCGTGCCTAACTTTTCCAAAATGGACGACAAGCCGCGCTGACCGCCAGGTCCGCCCGAGGCGCGGATGCGGATCGTGCCGAAGGGCAAGTCCAAATCGTCGGAGAGGATCATCAGGTTTTCGTTGGGAATTTTGTAGAAGTGAGCCAGTCCCTGCACGGATTGACCTGAAAGATTCATGAACGTCTGCGGCTTGGCGAGGATGAGTTTGTGATCTTCGTACTTTGAATCCATCACAATGGCTTTCGACATTACTTTCATTCCGCGCGCGTTAAGTCGCACGGCGAGGCGGTCAATTGCCATGAAGCCGAAGTTGTGGCGGGTGTTGGCGTATTCACGTCCTGGGTTGCCGAGGCCGATGAGGAGGAAGGGTTCTGGTGTCATGGAGGATTCCGTTGGGAGTAATTGGTAAGTGGTAATTGGAGACTGGAGACTGGAGATTCAGAGAATTAGAGAATTAGAGGATTAGAGAATTAGATGATTGGAGGATTAGAGGATTAGAGGATTAGAGGATTGGAGAATTGAGGATTAGGGTTGACGGAGGCGGAGGAGGATGAAGGAAAAAATAAATAAGCCGATGATGACGATTGCTCCGCGACCAAGGCTGGTGAGGATGGTGGATTGAGTCAACGAGGCGGGGTTGGGCGGCAAGGGAGTCGGTGTGGGACGCGGGACTTCGGTGGGAGTCGGGGAGGCGGCGAGGAGGAATGCGGTTGGGATTTGGACTCCGATGGATGCGGGAGTTGAGGTAACAGCAGGTGTTGGAGTTAATATCGGCGCGTCGTTTTGGATGGTGATGGGGACGGTCACTTCTTGAAATGTACCATCGGTGAGAGTAACGCGCAGGCGCAGGATGTAATCGCCGTCTGTGATGGAGGCGGTGTTCCAGAGGTAGAGAGGCGAGTCAAGCGCGGGCTGAGATAACGCCGCGAGGGGGAACCAGCTATCCCCGTCGTCTGAAGCGTATTTGAAATCCAGTTGAGCGGAGGCGAAGTTGGGAATATCCGTCGAGCCGATGATCGTTATTTCGCCGCGTAAAATTTCGCCTGACGCGGGCGAGGTGATCGCGACGGGCGGCGAATCTTGCGCGGCGAGGAGGAACAAAACGAAGGGGAGAAAGAGGCGGGTTTTCATCAGTCGAACGTTCAAGTTTAACACGAAGAGAAATGAGGGTCAACAAATCCATGTCGTGCGAGCCGAAGGCGAAGCAATCTCCTCGCCGTGTTGGAGATTGCTTCGTCGCGAAAAGCAAGCGCGCTCCTCGCAATGACATGATTTTTTATGGTAAACTGTGGCAGATAATTTTAGGAGAATCGTTATGACAAAATCCCGCTCCGACCAAATGGTTGAACGCCTGCGCAACATGCAAGCCGCCGCGCCCGATATCGAGGCTTCGGCGGTTGTTTCAGTGGACGGGTTGATCATGGCTTCGGCGTTGCAACAAGGCGTGGAGGAAGACCGCGTGTCGGCGATGTCGGCGGCGATGCTTTCGCTCGGCGAACGGATTTCGACCGAGTTGGGGCGCGGCGGGTTGGAGCAGGTCTATATCAAAGGCGATGCGGGATCGATCGTGCTGACGTCCATCGGGCAGGAGGCGGTTCTGACCGCCATGGCGCGGCACGAAGCGAAACTTGGTTTGATCTTCCTTGAGATGCGACGCGCTTCCGAGGATATTGTGAAACTGGTCGGATGAAATCGAAGAAAAGCCAGAAACTCACAGGAATTGCAATCCCCGATGGGGAGGGCTGAAACGCCCTCCCCTTTTCGTTTAATCATGTCGTTGCGAGCGGAGCGAAGCAATCTCCCGTTGAAGAAAAGAGATTGGAGACTGGAGAATTAGAGAATTGGAGAATTATTCGATGACGACAAAATATTTATTTTTCACGGGCGGGGTTGTTTCTTCGGTTGGGAAAGGCGTGACTGCCGCGGCGACGGGGCTTTTGCTCAAAGAGCGCGGATTCAATGTGGCGGTGCAGAAATTGGATCCGTACATTAATGTGGACCCTGGCACGATGAGTCCCTACCAACACGGAGAAGTGTACGTCCTCGACGACGGCGCAGAAACGGACCTCGATCTGGGTCACTACGAACGATTCATTGACATCCGCCTCAGCCGCTCGAGCAATTTCACCAGCGGACAAGTATACGCGGAGATCATCAGCAAAGAACGGCGCGGAGACTTTCTCGGCGGGACGATTCAAGTCATCCCGCACATCACGAACGAGATCAAGAGACGAGTCGCATCCATTGGCAAAGAGACCAATGCCGATGTTGTGCTGGTCGAAGTGGGAGGCACAGTTGGAGACATCGAGTCGCAACCGTTTCTCGAAGTGTTGAGGCAACTCCGCAACGAGGTCGGGCGCGAGAACGTGTTTTTCATCCATGTGACGTGGCTGCCGTACATCAAAGCGACGGGCGAGATCAAGACCAAGCCCACGCAACATTCCGTCGCGGCGTTGCGCTCGATCGGTATTTCTCCAAATATGATCATCGCGCGCTCGGATTATCCCGTTGACCCGGATATTTGCGACAAGATCGCGTTGTTCTGCGATGTGGAAAAGCAAGCCGTGATCCCGATGATTACAAGCGACGTATTGTATGAGGTTCCGTTATTGCTGGAGCAAGCGGGCGTTGACGATTATCTAGTTGAGAAGTTGAACATGAAATCCACACGCAGGGCAGATATGAAGCCGTGGGAAAAACTTGTAGAACATGTGAGAGAGCCAAAGCCAACCGTCAAGGTTGCATTAGTTGGCAAATATGTTGAACTGCAAGACGCATACATGTCCGTCCGCGAGGCATTGAAACATGCCGCGCTCGCCAACGATGTGGAAGTGGAGATCAGCTGGGTGCATGCGGCAGATCTCGAAAAAGATAAAGGCTGGGATGTTGTGCAAAACGCGGACGGCATCCTCGTCCCTGGCGGATTCGGCTCGCGCGGCATCGAAGGGAAAATTTTGGCGGCGCGGTATGCGCGCGAGAAGAAAGTTCCGTATCTCGGTCTGTGTTTGGGGATGCAGGTGATGTGTATTGACTTTGCGCGCGGCGTGTTGAATCACGAAGATGCAAATTCGTCGGAATTTGACAGGGGGAGCGAATACCCCGTCATTGACCTGATGCTCGACCAACGCGCGATCACAGACATGGGCGGGACGATGCGACTCGGCTTGTATCCATGCGAATTGCAGGAAGGCTCAAAAGCCGCAAAAGCCTACGGCGAGAAAAAGGTGGAGGAACGTCACCGTCACCGTTTTGAGTTCAACAACCATTACAAAAAAGATTTTGAAAAGGGAGGCATGGTTTTCTCTGGCATGTCGCCCGACGGCAAGCTAGTCGAGATCGCCGAGATCGAAGATCACCCCTTCATGGTGGCGAGTCAATTCCACCCTGAGTTTTTATCGCGCCCAATGAAGCCGCATCCGTTGTTTGTGGGGTTTATGAAGGCGGCGAGGGATGGGAAGAAGTGATCAGTGAAAAAAGTGATCGGTGAACAGTGAACAGTAAGCAGTGAGCAGTGAGCAGTGAGCAGTGAG
>Ga0073902_10000677_pt1 | contig 19603 bp, 17 predicted proteins | sample KloWWTmeKNB19Kit_FD_66667 | JGI IMG/M metagenome (GOLD analysis project Ga0073902, IMG submission 66667) | Active sludge microbial communities from Klosterneuburg, Austria, studying microevolution and ecology of nitrifiers - Klosterneuburg... | ecosystem: Engineered > WWTP > Aerobic digester >...
CTGCGTGGTTGTGAAGAAATCGTACCTGAGATCACATCTCAATTACCTGAAGTAACTCATATTGTGGTTCCCAGCGGGACTGGGTCAACCTTTACCGGCATGTCCCACGGCTTACCGTCTCATATTCAATTGATTGCAGTCAATGTATTGAAGATGGACCTTAAAAACCACTTGCGAAAGGAATTTGGGTTAGTACTTAGTGACAATAACGACATTTGGGAAGGCTTCCATTTTGGGAAATATGGTGCTTATAGTGATGAATTGATAAAATTTATAATTGACTTCTATTCGGAATTTCAGCTACTGCTTGATCCTATTTATAATTCAAAGGGAATATACGCTGTATATGATCAGATTAAGAAGGGGTATTTTCAACCCAATTCGCAAATCGTGTATCTTCAGACGGGAGGAAACCAAGGCACACTTGGATTTAACCAGCGCTTTGGCAAGAACTTACCTTGTAAGAATATAGACAATTTTTTACTCTAAGTACAAACCTTTCTAACCTATAAGAGCATAAAAATGGGATTTTCCATCATCTGCTTCAATGTCTGTAGAAATTTAGCTGCTACGACCCCATCAATCAATCTGTGATCGCAAGACAGTGTAATTTTCATAGTATGACCGGGTACTACTGAATTATTTTTAACTACTGGTTTTGATATAATACTGCTGACGGCCAAGATACAGGCATCCGGAGGGTTTATTATCGCGGTGAATGACTCCACGTCAAACATTCCTAGATTGGATATGGTGAAAGTATTACCCTGCATTTCATCCAGAGACAATTTCTTTTCCTTTGCTTTACCTGCGAGTATTTTGATCTCTTTATTTAATTGACTCAGTGTTTTTCCTTCTGCATTTTTAATTACAGGTACCATAAGCCCTTCAGGTGTAGCTACTGCTACTCCGATATTGATGTCCGCATGATATATAATTGCATCTGTAGACCAGCTTGAATTAATCTCCGGATGACGGTTTAGTGCTGTTGCTACTGCCTTAACCACCAGGTCATTGTAAGATATTTTGGTGTCATCAATGGCATTTAACTGCTCACGTGTTGCCATGAGATTTTCCATATCTACCTCAGTGGTGACATAGAAGTGAGGAGCTCCATATTTACTTTCAGAAAGACGGCGTGCGATAGTTTTTCTGATTTGGGTCAGAGGAACTGTTTTTTCTTCAAGATTCACGGCCGCGGTAGAAACAGACTTTTGAGTTTTAGCAGCCTTCATTGCCTGCATGACATCTTTTTTTACCACTCTACCTTCGTCACCACTACCACTTACAGATGATAGATCTAGGCCACTTTCTTGCGCAATTGATTTAGCCAAAGGGCTAGCTTTAAGACGGTGATCCGTCTGACCGATTGAGGCATCTGTAGAGCTATCTTCAACTAGCGCAGAACCCTGTTGTACGGTATCTTTCTTATCAGAATCCATTTCTTTCTGCTCCGGCTCCTTACTGCTACTCTCCTGCTTAGACACTTTTTCTTTCTCATCAGGCTTGTCTTCACTTTTATCACCGGTAATCAATGAAGATATATCCTCACCTACTTTACCTATTATAGCAAGTAAAGCACCCACTTGGATTGGTCCCTCAGGTACTCCAATATATAATAGGTTACCTTCATAGAAGCTTTCAAGCTCCATGGTAGCCTTATCTGTTTCTACTTCAGCCAGCACATCGCCGGGCTTCACAGGGTCACCCACTTTCTTTAACCAAGCGACGATATTACCTTCTTCCATGGTATCGCTCAGTCGGGGCATATTTATTACTTCAGCCATAAGGTCATATTATTAATGGGTAAAAATAGGAATTATTAAATATTCGACTGAATCAATAAAATTTGACTTGATTAATGCCGAAGTCCTATAAACTCTATTTCACATGTATTTTCTATAAAAGTTGTCTATTTTTGAGCTGAAACAGCTAATTAATTTAATGTCAAAAGAACAGAGAACCTCCATAGAAGCCGAAATCAATGCTGATAGTTTAAAATTACAGATTAATCAGCTTCAATATAAATTGAATGAGATTTTTAAAGGAGGTGGTGAAAAAAAAATCCAAAAGTTAAAAAGCCAGAATAAATTTCCTGCGAGGGAGAGAGTTCAATTATTGCTTGATAAGGATTCTGAACAACTTGAGATTGGAGCTTTCGCAGGATATGAGATGTATCCGGAACATGGAGGTTGCCCTGCCGGTGGTGTTATCATAGTGATGGGTTATATACATAGGCGATTATGTATAGTAGTAGCTAATGATCCAACTGTAAAAGCAGGAGCTTGGTTTCCTATCACGGGTAAGAAGAATTTAAGAGGCCAGGAGATTAGTATGGAAAACAGAATTCCTATCATATATCTGGTAGACAGTGCCGGAGTTTACCTACCACTCCAGGATGAAATTTTTCCTGACAAAGAACATTTTGGAAGAATATTTCGAAACAATGCCATTATGTCTTCTCAGGGTATCACCCAGATCTCAGCTATCATGGGTAGCTGTGTGGCAGGAGGTGCCTACTTGCCCATCATGAGTGATGAAGCACTTATTGTAGAGGGCACTGGCTCTATATTCTTAGCCGGCCCATATCTGGTCAAAGCAGCCGTAGGAGAAGACATAGATCAGGAATCATTGGGTGGTGCAACGACTACCACTGAGATCAGCGGAATAACAGACTATAAAATGCCGGATGAAATCACGGCTATTAACACCATCAGGGACATAATTTCAAAATTGGGAGCACCTATTTTTACTGGATTTAACCGCATTAAGTCGATGCCGCCTAAATTTGATTCATCAGAAATTCTCCAACTTATACCAGATAATGCAGCTAAACCATACTCCATGAGAGCAGTGATAGAGCGCCTAGTGGATGACTCTCACCTGACTTACTATAAAGAAAATTACGGTAAGACAATTTTGTGTGCCTATGCACGGATAGATGGCTGGTCCGTCGGAGTTGTAGCCAATGAAAGAGAAGTGGTCAAAAATGCAAAAGGGGAAATGCAGTTTGGTGGAGTCATTTACAGTGATTCAGCAGACAAGGCAGCACGCTTTATCATGAACTGCAATCAAAAGCGCATCCCACTGGTATTCATACATGATGTCACCGGATTTATGGTCGGATCCCGGAGCGAACAAGGGGGCATCATTAAAGATGGCGCAAAGATGGTAAATGCAGTAGCTAACAGTACGGTGCCAAAATTTACCATTATAGCTGGTAATTCCTACGGTGCCGGCAACTATGCCATGTGCGGTAAAGCATACGACCCACGGCTAATTGTAGCCTGGCCAACTGCGAAGATTGCAGTGATGGGTGGCGCTCAAGCAGCCAAAGTGTTAGTTCAGATAGAGACAGCAACTCTAAAAAATAAAGGAGAGGAGATAAGCCCTGAAAAAGAGCAGGAATATTACAAAAAAATAAAGTCCAGATATGATCACCAGACCTCCCCATATTATGCTGCTGCACGTCTATGGGTGGACGCAATCATATCACCCTTGGAATCTCGTAAATGGATCAGTATGGGTATAGAAGCAGCTAATCAAGCCCCTATCGCAAAATTTAATCCCGGAGTAATTCAAGTATAATGGAGATTGTTGTTACCACATTCAAAGGTTTAGAGCCGGTCCTGGCTGCAGAGCTAGGTCAACTCGGAGCTGAAGATGTTTCTATTGGCCATCGGGCAGTAATTTGCTTTGGTGACAAAGAATTATTGTATAAAATTAATTACCTGGTGCGTACCGGAATTAAGGTACTATTACCTATTGCTTACTTTCAGGCTCGTGACCCGGAGGAATTATACCATGCAATGCGTCATGTAGATTTTGGTGGTTATTTGAGTTCGAACGGCACATTCTCTATTGACATAGTTTGCCATTCTGAATACTTTACTCATGAACAATTTGCCATGTATAGAATCAAAGATGCTATCGTGGACCAAATGAAGAAAGTACATGGGGAAAGGCCTTCAATAGATACTAGCAATCCTGATTTTAGACTTCACGTTCGAATCTCAGGAGATGAGATCACACTCTCTTCAGATAGTAGCGGTGATTCACTACACAAGAGAAATTATAAACATGCAATAAATGTAGCTCCTCTCAATGAATGTCTCGCTGCAGGAATCATCCTGCTTTCAGGTTGGGACAAGACCACACCCCTATGGGATCCGATGGCAGGATCAGGTACAATAGGGATAGAAGCGGCAATGATTGCCTCTGATTGTCCTCCTCAATTGCTCCGTTCAAAATTTACTTTCAAGAAATGGCGATCTTTTAATCCCTCACTTTGGTCTAAAGTCTGCTCTGAGGCTAAAGAAAAAATAGACGTTTCGTCGATTCCTATTTTAATGAGTGATATCGACCTGGATGCTGTTAAAATTATTCGTGATAACATGGAAAACCTTCCTTTCGCTGAAGAAGTAAAGGTAACACGTGCGGATTTCTTCGATCTTACCGGTCAGGGAGAAACTTTAGTATTCAATCCGCCATATGATCAGCGCATGCGTGTAGATGACATTCATGAGTTTTATTCAAACATAGGCGATCATATGAAAAAATATTTTACTGGCAGTACCGCCTGGATTTTTTCATCTCAATTAGATGCCTTGAAGAGTATAGGTTTAAAAACTGGGAGGAAAATTCCCCTCTTTAATGGTCCACTTGATAGTAGATTATGTAGATATGATCTTTTCGCCGGATCACATAAAGTGTTAAAACAACAGGCCAATAGTACCGATTAGTCTAGTAGGATTATCATTGAAATTGTATCGTCGGCCACCGAAAGAAATATGATCACCAAATTTGCTGAAATTTCCTTCATACCGAACATCGATCATAAATTTCCAGATATCCAGACCAAGGCCGGCTTGCCATCCATATTGTAGTTTCTCAAAATTGGACTGATAGCTATCGATTTGGAATAATTCACTGGTCGAGCTAAGATGTAAATGTCCTACAGGGCCCGCAATTAGCCTAATGATACCTGATTTAAAACCAAGCATCAGTGGAATATCCAGATCTTGGTAAGATTCACTCAACAATGTATCTGCAAGAGAAAAATTACGATTAGAGATTGAATAGTTTACTTTGGACGTATTAAATAAAACTTCAGGTTGGATTACAAATTTACCCAATTTTAACTGGAAGACAGCACCACCTAAAAACCCCACATTATCATTTATTATACTCAATGTGAATGATTTACTATCATTAATATTAATTTGACGTAGACCATAGTCGTATTTAGCAATTCCGGCTTTAAGTCCTACCCGAAAAGTATTATTCTGAGCCCGGACAGTTATTACGGCAGTGATTAAACAGAAAATAATGAGTATTCTCATAGGTAATATTTCAGAAACTTGGCAAATGTACAGGATATAGTGTAAACAGGTGATATTAAATATATTTATAATATTATATTAACATTTCTTTGCAATAGCTATAATCTACGGTTTCCTAGTCCCTACTTTTATTGATTCTCGCAACTAATTGGATTGTTTAATCAATCAACGATAAGTCAATGATAGATAGTACTTTACTTTCATCACACAGCCGTAGTATACTAAGTGAAGCAAGTGAAAACTTAATGTCCATGTCTCTAACTTTGATTATTATTGCGAACTAAAACCCATCGATCAGGTTTCACAACACATTTAAAATACAAAGGAATTAATTATTGGACTTAATTAGCAGTATTGAATTTTCGGGCAGTTTTGTCCATTATAATGACTGTCCGGTTTCTAAATTGCCGGAGTTTGCCTTCATTGGTCGCTCCAATGTGGGTAAGTCATCGTTGATTAATATGCTAACTAATCACGAAAGAATAGCTAAAGTATCGAATACTCCAGGGAAGACCCAGACCATAAATTACTTCTTGGTAAATAAGCAGTGGTATATGGTTGACTTACCTGGCTATGGTTATGCAAAAGTATCTAAGAAGCTTAGAAAGAGTTGGAGCAAGATGATTGAAGATTTTTTAAAAAATCGCGAACAACTTGTTTTGCTCTTTATTTTAATTGACAGTCGCGTTGCACCACAACAGCTGGATCTTGACTTCATAGCATTTTGTGGTACCCAAAGAATCCCTTTTGCAATAGTATATACCAAATCAGATAAACTGAATAAAAAGAAACTCCAATATCACGTATTAGATTTTCAGGAGGCTATGTTAAAGTCTTGGCACAGCATGCCACCTGAATTTGTCACTTCAGCACAAAATAAAACAGGTCGTCTTGAATTATTGAAATACATTTCATCTCTGAATGCGACCAATGAGTGAGGAAATAAAGGTTGCTTCCCGAGGTCCGAAGTCATTCATATCTCATGAAAGACAAGAGAATTTTCCTCCTATTTTTCCCGAGATTGAAGACTGGCCCATAAATAAGTTAACTGAAGACAGACCAGCATTCGTTGCTGAGGTAGAAAAATTGACTTTTGGCAATTTGATCCGCAAGAGCGATAAGTTCTTACATGATGTAGTTGAGAAAACAATCTATCAGGAGCAAACCCGGATGAAAGAAGAGCCTTGGACTATAGACCCTCCTAATGATAATTTATTTTGGAAGAAGATAAGAAAGCGGCTGAGCAGTTCCCAGATAAATGGGATGGCAGATGTGAACAATTCAGCCGAGCATATTAAAGAGACGGTAAAAATGGTGATACATCGGTATGCGGATGAGATTATCGCTACATTTAATGTGAAGACCTACCATCAGATTAGACGGATTTTAACTGTTTTATTCAGAAGATTGCTTGCAAAGGGAGTAGATTTTAAAACACTTTTTAATTCTTCCAATGAAACAGTTCTGGAGAGACTCAAGGTTTATGGGCCTATTGAGAAGATTCGGGATCTTGCACTAGATGGTACGTTGGTAATTCTACCTACTCACTCTTCCAATCTGGATTCTGTATTGATCGGTTACACAGTTGATCTGAAAGCCGGCTTACCATTGATGACTTATGGCGCCGGGCTCAATTTATACAACTTTGGACCTGCTGCTTATTTCATGAATAGACTGGGAGCATATCGGGTGGATCGTAGAAAGAAAAATGCAATCTATCTGGCCACACTTGGTACTGTTTCTCGGTTAGCAATTGAAAAGGGCACTAATTCTTCCTTTTTTCCGGGTGGGACCCGCTCTCGTACTGGAGAGTTAGAACAAAAATTAAAATTGGGATTACTCAATACAGTGATAGAGGCGCAGCGCAACCTTTTAGAGCGTGGCAGTCAGGAGAAGATATATGTTGTGCCGATGGTGGTATCTTATCACTTTGTGCTTGAAGCAAAAAGCTTGATAGAAGATCACTTAAAGAAGACAGGCAAGGAGAGGTATGTAAAATCATACAACGAACTGACGTCAGTTCGTAGCTGGATAAAGTTTCTCTACCAGTTTATATCAAAAAGTAGTGAGGTCACCATTAGTTTTGGCGAACCTCTGGATGTAATGGGAAATTTTGTGGATGAGGCAGGTGAAAGTAGAGATGATAGAGGTCATATCATTCAGCTTAAGGATTATTTCGTATCTGACAATGCTATCTTAGCCAATAGTCAACGTGAATCTGTTTATACTAAACGTTTAGCGGGAATCATAGCAGAGAGATACAAAGCAGAGAATATCATATTATCCAGCCACCTCGTCTCCTACGTAGCCTTTCGCATACTGGCCAAAGCCAATAGTAATCTGGATATTTTTGGAGTTTTGAGTCTCAATGATGATGAGTATTACTTTATTTTTGAACCATTTGTAGCGCAAACTGCACTGGTCATTGAACATCTAACCCAGATGGCTATACGTGGAGAGTTAAAGTTACCCGAGATATTCTCTACCTCAGTAGAAAACATAGTAACCGAGGGACTTAAGCGTTTGGGTACTTATCATACTAAGCTCCCCCTCGCACGTAAGAAGGGAGGAGATATATACAGCCAGGACTTCCGGCTACTTTATTTTTATCACAATCGTCTGGCAACATATGGTTTTGATAAAGAAATAGATTGGAATACGATTTCTTCAATATATCGCATTGATTGAAGCATGAATTATGTGATATATGATTTGGAAGCAGCTTGTTGGCTGGGTAGACCACCTGCGGGCCATAACGAGATTATAGAGATAGGTGCTTTCTGCATCAATGGCTATGGTGAGATCACTAATAGATTTGCTAGATATGTGCGTCCTGTAATAAACCCAAAGTTATCTGGATTTTGCAAAAGCCTTACTTCGATACAGCAACACAATGTAGATACTGCTGATAGATTTGATATCGTCATTGATGATTTCCTTGATTGGTTTGATTATGAGAATGAAGAATATTATCTCATTTCATGGGGCGAGAATGACCGCAAACTTCTTACAGAAGACTGCTTGTATCACGATAGGCAGATCGATTGGCTGAAGCACTGCGTGGATCTTAAGGATAATTACCAAAGCTTAAGGCATTTAGACAGGCCATTGGGGTTGAAGAAAGCATTGATAAAAGAAGATATAGAATTCGAAGGCAAACAACACCGTGCCATTGATGATGCGCTGAATTTGGCTCAACTTTTTCTCAAGCACTTCGATAGATGGGAACTATAAAACCTAAATGTTGTTCTAAACCTTGAAAAACATAAAACCTATTTAAATTATATATATGAAAAAATTACATTTAGTAGTTATTGCTCTACTTATAAGTACAACCGGCCTATTTAGTCAGTATGTAAAGATCAAAGTAGCTAATGTCGAAACTAGTGATCCAGCTATGAAACAGCAAATGGAGGGGATGTTCAAGACAATGAAAATGGAAATATACAATACTCCCGAACAGTCTGTAACCACCATGAATATGATGAATGGAATGGTAAATACTAAGACTTTTGTCAATACTAAAGATCAAACTTATGTCCTATATACCGATATGATGGGAAATAAGATCAAAGTCGAACCCACAGCCGAAGAGCTCAAAAAACAAAAAATGGATAATGAAGCCAATGGGAAGAATATTACCGTAACTGAAGTGCCGAATGATACAAAGACCATCCTAGGCCATGTTTGCAAAAAATACCTCCTAAAATCTGATAAAATGGAAATGACTGTATATGCAGCGCCTGACGTAAAAATTAGTCCAAAAGGAATACAAGGGTTTGAAAACTATTCTATTGATGGTTTCCCTCTCGAATATACTGTTAATGCAGCAGGTAACAAGATCACGTTTGAAACTGAAAAGTTAGAAACTACTTTTGATCAATCAGCAATGGATATACCTAAAGGAAACTATAAATCGATGAATTTCACTGATTTCATGAAGCAAGCAGGCGGAATGATGGGTCAATAATTCATCACTTCTTGTAAAATATATGAAGCCCGGACTGAACAAGGTTCGGGCTTTTATCTTTCTCATGGATGATTAAATTCCTCGCCCAGATATGTTTTTTTTCAATTAAATGCCGCATACTTTTATACATTTGCGGCTTTTTAGTAAATGTTTATTTTTAATGAGATACAAATTATCAAATTTCAATTTCGAACTACCAAAAGAATTGGTAGCGAAATATCCTTCCGAAGAGCGCGAACTATCTCGTATGATGGTAGTACACAAAGATACTGGCAAAATCGAACACAAGATATTCAAAGACGTGCTGAGCTACTTTAATCAGGGAGATGTGATGATCATGAATAATACCAAGGTCTTCCCTGCCCGTTTATATGGAAAGAAGGAAAAGACCGGAGCAATGATTGAAGTCTTTTTGCTTAGAGAACTAAATAGCGAAAATAAACTATGGGATGTGCTCGTAGATCCGGCTAGAAAAATTCGCGTAGGTAATAAACTTTACTTCAATGATGCTAAGGGCAATGAACTCCTGGTAGCGGAAGTTGTAGATAATACAACATCAAGAGGAAGAACCATTCGTTTCTTTTACGATGGCACACCGGATGACTTTATGCACATTCTGGATCAATTGGGTACTACACCTTTACCCAAATATATTGCTCGAAATGCTGAACCCTCTGATAAAGAAAGGTATCAAACAGTTTATGCAAAGAATCTTGGCGCTGTAGCTGCTCCCACTGCGGGACTTCATTTCAGTAAAGAATTGCTTAAACGCCTAGAGATTCAAGGTGTAAACTTTGCAGAGCTCACACTTCATATTGGATTAGGGACTTTTCGTAATATAGACGTGGAAGATCTGTCGAAACACAAAATGGAAGCTGAGTACTTTAAAATCCCTGACTCTGCTGCAAAAATAGTAAACACTGCCAAGCTCAATAATCACAAAGTATGCGGGATTGGAACTACTACTATGAGATCAATGGAATCATCTGTGTCAGCTGAAGGTTTGCTCAAGGAAGCAGAAGGTTGGACAAATAAATTTATTTTCCCGCCCTACCCTTTTCAGGTAGCCAATACAATGCTTACTAATTTTCACTTGCCAAAATCAAGCTTAGTTATTATGGTTAGCGCTTTTGGTGGATATGATCTGATTATGGAAGCTTATCGTGAGGCAATAAAAGAAAAGTATCGGTTTTTCAGTTATGGCGATTCAATGCTGATTATTTAAATATTTTTACTTTTTGAAACTTTTTTGTTGAGATTCATTTTTATATAAAAAATTAACTTTATGTATTGGACTTTAGAATTAGCTCACCATCTGGAAGATGCTCCTTGGCCGGCCTCCAGAGATGAATTGATTGACTTTGGTATCAGGTCAGGCGCACCGCTGGAAGTAATCGAAAACTTGCAGGAAATGGAGGATGAAGGGGAATTGTTCGAAGGAATAGAAGATGTATGGCCTGATTATCCCAGGAGAGATGATTTCTTATTTAATGAGGACGAATATTAATCTTCCATAGAAAATTAAACAGAGATGCTGGCTGAAGTCAGCATTTTTTTTTGCTCCAATATCGTATTTTTACCTTTATAAATGTTCAATTGAGAAATAGAATCAATATTGCAATAGATGGCTTATCAGGTTGTGGTAAATCTACTCTTGCCAAAGCTCTCGCGCGGCATCTGCAATATAAATATATTGATACAGGTGCTATGTACCGTGCCATAACCTGGTATTTTCTAGGCCACAATATAGATGCACAGCAATTGGATGTCATCCAACGGCACCTTCCCTTGATGGATATTGACTTCAGAAATGAGAACGGGGACAATAAAGCTTATCTCAATGGTATTGCTTTGAACGATGAGCTCAATACTCCGGAAGTTTCAGCACACGTGAGTGAGTTTGCCGTTATCGCTGATATTCGTTATAAGTTGGTCGCTCTCCAGCAGAAGATGGGAGCTGAAAAAGGAGTTGTAATGGATGGAAGAGATATAGGTACTGTAGTTTTACCTCTTGCAGATCTGAAAATTTTTGTAATTTGTGATGACAATGTAAGGGCAATGAGACGATACAGAGAGTTACATGCGAGAAACATTGAAACAACAATAGAAGAAGTAAAAGCCAATCTAATTAGTCGTGATAAGATAGATTCTAGTCGCACTATTGGTCCTCTCTCCATGGCTGAAGATGCCATACTTTTGGACAATTCTTACTTTACACCTGAGGAACAATTAGAATTTGTATTGAACAGGATAAACCAACTGAAACATTAATATGCACTTTGATTTTGATATTAACCTCTTTATCACAGTTCTGATCTCATTGTTTTCAGTAGTAAATCCATTGGGTGCTTTACCGGTTTATACATCTTTGACTGCCAGGTATTCAAAAGTAGAGCGTAGAAGAACGGCACGAAATACGTCTCTTTATTTTACTGCCATTTTATTTAGCTTTTTTCTAGCGGGTTCCTACATCCTTAGTTTTTTTGGAATCAGTCTGGCAGCCTTGAAGTTAGCGGGAGGCCTGGTTATAATGAATTCAGGTATCAGTCTGATCAATGGCAAGATTCTCAAGTCTGATACAATAAATGAAAAGGTCAAGCAGGAGGCAATGGAAAAAGATGATATTAGTTTTAGTCCTCTGGCCATGCCTTTACTTTCAGGACCCGGGTCTATCTCGCTCTTGATCGGCTACTATGCACAATATCGGAGTTGGGATGACAAAATTGTAGTTCTCATCGTGATCTTTAGCCTGGGATTGGTAGTCTATATCATGTTAGCATCAGCTCCCTTAATTGCTAGATTCTTGGGAGAAGGGGGAATGAAAGCTGTGACTCGCATCATGGGATTTTTTGTAATGGCCATTGCCAGTCAGTATATTGTAAGTGGTATTATGAATTTAATAAAACATTACTAATTCGATATTATGGTAACCTTACTTACACAACAAAAGTCCCTTTTTGGCAACCTCATGCACGAATTGCGCGAGGTAGATATTCAGTCTAATCGTAGGAATTTCAGACAGAACCTTGAGAAATTTGGATTACTAGCCGGCTATGAGATTAGCAAACTTTTGAACTATGAGATGCGTGAGACCACTACAGTACTCGGTAGTACAGAGGTAGATGTATTGCACGATGAAGTTGTCGCACTAGCCATATTGAGGGCTGGGTTGCCATTGCAAGCCGGGATATTGAAAGCATTTGATGATGCGGAGGGCGCTTTCGTAACAGCGTATCGTAAAGAAAAGCCGGATGGCAGTTTTGACATCAGTATGGACTATATCACCTGTCCTATACTAAGTAATAAGGTGATTGTGATGGCTGACCCCATGCTTGCTACCGGTCGGTCAATAGAAGCAGCCATGCACATGATCAATGATTATGGCAAACCAAGAGAGATCCATCTTGTCTCAGTGATTGCTTCAGAATCTGGCATAGATCATATTAGACGATTATATCCTTTCATTCACATCTGGGTGGGAGCAATTGACGCTGAACTCACCGCCAAGTCCTACATCGTCCCCGGCTTGGGAGATGCAGGAGACTTGTCTTTTGGAGAAAAACTGCAAGGTTGATTTATATATTATATTATTAAAAAATATATGTTTATTTGCAATATTATTGTATTGCTATAAAAACTAAATGAGTCAGCAGGTCCAGACATTATTATCTCCCTATAGTATCCTTCTGATCATTTTAATCTATTTCGGAGTCCTGCTTCTGATTTCTTACCTGACAAGTAGAAAAGCAGATAATGCCAAATTTTTTCTTGCTAATCGAAATGCCCCTTGGCTTTTGGTTGCAATAGGCATGATAGGTGCTTCTTTGTCAGGAGTTACTTTCATCAGTGTTCCTGGAAAAGTAGGCCTTGAAGGCCCGAATCAATATTTTTCTTATTTGCAGTTTGTGCTTGGCAATCTGGCAGGATATGCAGTGATAGGAACTGTATTGTTACCTATTTATTATCACCATAATCTGACCAGTATATATGGTTATCTAGAGAAGAGACTGGGCTGGAGTTCCTATAAGACCGGTGCAACGTTTTTCCTAATTAGCAGGAGCATAGGTTCAGCTTTAAGACTCTACCTGGCGGCGCTTGTCCTTCATCATTTTGCGACGGAACCTCTAGGAATGCCTTTTGCGCTAACCGTATTTCTCACTATAGGACTTATTTACTTGTACACGGCAAAGGGAGGGGTGAATACCATCATTTATACCGATGTTTTATTGACTCTTTGTATGTTGGGTGCATTGGTACTGTGTATCATCATGATAAGTAAGAGCATGGGTAGTGATATTGGTACCTTGATCAGCGAAGTCCATCAAAGCAAATACAGCCAGATATTTTTCTTTAATAATGGTTGGAGTGATCCTAATAATTTCTTCAAGCAATTCTTTAGCGGGGCATTGATAGCTATTGTCATGACAGGTCTAGATCAGGACCTCATGCAAAAGAACCTCACATGCCGAACTCTGAGAGACGCTCAGAAAAATATCTTCACTTTCTGCATTAATTTCTTTGTAGTTAATGTCATATTTTTAATCCTGGGAGCAGCATTATATCTATATGCTGCAAAAATAAATGTGGTACCAACGGTACGATCTGATGATTTTTTTCCATTAATGGCGATGAGCCATTTGGGTCCAGTGGTGGCAGTATTGTTTTTTGTCGGGCTCATCGCAAGTACTTATTCTAGTGCTGATTCGGCTTTGACAGCTTTGACCACCTCTATTTGTGTGGATTTCCTGAATATTGAAAAGAAAAATAACACTCCCAGACAAGATAAGCGGATGCGAACTATAGTTCACCTAAGTATTTCTGTTCTACTATTTTTCATTATTATGCTATTTTATTACATTAATAATTCGGCGGTGGTAAATTTGGTCTTCAAGATAGCGGGGCTTACGTATGGTCCATTACTGGGGCTTTTTGCTTTTGGGATTTTTACTAAAAGATTACCAAAAGGTCGCTGGGTTCCGTTGGTATGTGTCTTATCACCACTACTCACCTGGTGGATTGATTATAATTCAAGTTGGCTGCTTAATGGATTTCAGTTTGGCTTTTTAACCCTGGCTCTCAATGGTTTATTAGTTTTCACCGGACTAATGCTGACCTCTTATCATTCTAAAGAAGCAAACCTTGGATGACATCCATATATTAACTCCTGAATTTCAAACTATTTTGAATGAAATGGAGAATGAAAAGTATCACTTGGTCATCACGGGAAAGGCAGGTACAGGTAAATCTACTTTGCTCAATTTATTTAGGAAGACTACTGCCAGAAATGCTGTAGTACTTGCTCCGACCGGTATAGCAGCCCTGAGAGTTCAAGGTCAGACTATTCATTCCTTCTTTAAGTTTCCACCCCGACTCTTATCAGAAGGAGACATAAAGTTTGAATATCCCATAGCTCGCATTCTGAAAAAACTGGAAATTTTGGTCATTGATGAAATGTCAATGATTAGGGCGGATGTGATGCAAATGATCGACTATTCACTACGTTTGCATCGTAGGTCTGATAAGGCCTTTGGTGGTGTCCGTATTATTTTATTCGGTGATATGTTCCAATTACCACCTGTGGTGCATGGTCAACTGGAAATGAACTATTTTTTTACACAATTCGAAAGTCCTTACTTTTTTGCTTCTACTGCTTGGCGATCACTAAAGAATGTACAATATATTGCACTCCATCAGGTCTTTAGGCAAAAAGACCATCGCTTTATACAACTTCTGGATAATATTCGCCTTCACCATCTTGATCCGGAAGATTTGGAAGAATTAAATAAGAGATTGATACCTGATTTTGAGAATGAAAAAGGGTACATTCATCTATCACCGCGCAACACCACTATGAATCGAATCAACTCGCGTAAGCTGGATGAATTGATTAATCCAACCATCACTTATATGGGTGAGATAAATGGCAATTTCCCTGAAGGCGCCTTGCCTGCGGAACAAGTATTGTCGCTCAAGGTTGGCGCTCAGATTATGACTCTGCGAAATGATGTGAATAAGCAATATGTAAATGGAACCATAGCCACTATAACTGAGATATCACCTGTTTCTATAAAGGCAGTTGAAATCCATTCTAATCAAGTGATTACTATAGAAAAGACAAAATGGGAAATGTTGAACTATACTATTGACCCGGAAGATTCTTCAAAGATTAGCACCAAGATAGTAGGTAAGTACACCCAATTCCCTATTAAATTGGCTTGGGCCATGTCTATCCACAAGAGTCAGGGGCAAACGTTCGACAAAGTGATATTGGACATGGAAGGAGGTGCTTTCGCACATGGGCAGACATATGTTGCCCTGAGCAGATGTACGACTTTAGATGGTATTGTATTGAAGCGACCGCTATTGATGCGGGACTTTATATTTGATGACGTAATTTTTGATTTTCAGAATAATTTTAGATAATCTTATTTTTAAATCCAGACATAATTGCTCTTTTATGAAAAAAATCTTGATAATTTCGGCCTTCTTAGGCATGTTTGCTGTCATACTGGGTGCCTTCGGGGCTCATGGTCTTCGTGGTTATATTCCGGATGCATCACTGGAGTCCTATAAGACAGGTGTCCAATATCAATTCATACATGTGTTGGCTATAGTTGGGATATTTTCAATATACTCCAGATATCCTCTGCCATTATTTAAGACGGTTGGTTGGCTTTTCCTTATTGGAATCATTCTATTCTCAGGTTCGCTGTATTTACTTACCACATCATCCATGTGGACCTCTTCATCTGTGTCATTCCTGGGACCTATAACACCTTTGGGCGGTTTATTTTTTATAGCAGGATGGTTAGTCTTTATCATTGGTCTAACAAAGATCAAAGCATAAAAAAAGCCGGCTTGTGGCCGGCATGATATATTTAAGAACTCAGTTTACTTCTTAGGAATACGAAGAGTTTGACCCGGATAGATCAAGTCAGCATTCTTCAACATAGGTTGGTTTGCTTCGAAGATTTCTTTGTATCTCATTGGGTCGCCATAATATGCCTTTGCGATTTTTGATAAAGAATCTCCACTTTTAACTTCATAAAAGTCAGACTCATCAGCCGGATTTGTAACTGTCATTTGGTCATCTACAGTAGCAATGCCATTTACATTACCTAAAGCCAGAATAACTTTTTCTTTATGTTCTTGTGTATCCACATTCCCAGTCACAGTCACTGTCCCATCTACCAGCTTAATTCCAAGATCTTCTATCTCTACATTAGTAGTCCTGACAATGTCTTGAAGCATCAATTGCTTCTGACTATTCAGTAGAGCTTCCTGAGCTATTCTGTTAGTTTCATCCATTGCAGATTTTGCCTCAGCTTCTTTCTTTGCAAGATCTTCCTTTCCTGCACCCTTTAAAAATGAAAATAATCCCATAATATAACAAATTTTGATTTTAAATTTAAAGCACCTTGTAGTGCAGATATAATACAACTTTATGTTTCCAATTGTTCAATATTCCTATAAAATCTTTATATAGGTGTAAGAAAAACTTAATTCGCTCGAACCTCCAGATATATTATATATCGAAAATATATCTATATTTGCACCGCTTTTGACCAAAGCATGCATATCCGTTTGGAGTTCAGTCTGATAAGAAAAATAATGACTTTCTAAAAACGTATTGCATTCACAATCAATTATTAAAGATTTAATATTATATGCAAGGTAAAGGAATCGTAAAGTTTTTTCTTGTTGCGCTCGCTATTGTGTGTTTGCTGCAATACATTTTTTACTTCCCAACTAATAAGGTTGAAAAAAATGCGGATGTCTATGCAAAGAATATAGCCGCCAAAGCTACGCCTGATGACAAAGATGAGGTGTTTAAAAATGCTAGGATCGGTTTCCTTGATTCAATGTCGGGTGAAGAGATTTTTTCTATTCCCTTCATCAAATCATATACTTATGATGATTTAAAGAGACAACAACTGGCACTAGGTCTTGACTTAAAAGGCGGCATGAGTACTGTACTCAAAGTTGATTTAAAGGATTTCTTTATATCGATGTCGGGACAGAGTAAGGATCCAAAATTCTTAGCAGCTCTAAATGCCTCCGAGAAAAGAGTAAATGTGGAACAAACTAGTTTTGTTGATGCTTTTGCCCAAGAATGGAAAAAAGTCTCTGGGGGTGAAAGTCTTGCTTCACTGTTTTATAAGAACCCTTCACTTAGTGAACAGATCAAATTTGATTCAAAGGATGAAACTGTTTTAGCTGTTCTGAAAGAGAAAGCGAGCCAGACTGTTGATCTTACCTTCAAGTTGCTTAAAGATAGAATAGATAAATTTGGAGTTACACAGCCCAATGTATCTCTCGATGTTGCAAGAGAACTGATCGTAGTCGACTTACCGGGCGTAGACAATCCGGAACGTGCTAGAAAATTCTTACAAGCCAGTGCCAAATTAGAATTTTTTGATGTTTATAGAGCTACTGATCCCGGAATAATTGAGAATTTCAAAAAAGCTGATGATAAATTAAGTGCCGAACTTTCAGGTGATTCTACTAGTATAAAAACCACTGTTGCCAAAGATACGATCTACGAACCAGTCAAAGATTCATTGGGTAATACTATAGATTCTACTATGAAGATAGTAGATAAGCCATTTAATGGTGCTGAGGCAGGTCCATTGTTTAAGATATTTACACCAAACTCAAGTTCAGACAAAGGAATATTATTTCCATTGGCTGTAATGGGTGCTACAGATAAGAATAAGAGAGAATTGGTCTCAGAATACCTGAAAAGACCAGAGATAAAGAGTTTGTTTCCACCCGATCTTGCCTTTAAATGGGCAGCTAAGCCAACAAAAGATCCGCGTACTTTTAAATACACTAATAAGTATGAACTTTACGCAGTAAAAGTTCCACCAAATGGAAAGGCACCATTGGAGGGAGATAGAGTAGTTGATGCTCGTGAAGCACCAGACCCTATGTCTCATGAAGTAACTGTTTCACTTAAAATGGACCAGGAAGGAGCTCGTAAATGGGGGGAAATGACCACAAGAGCTGCTGCTGATAAAAATAGAGAAATAGCTATTGTGCTCGATGAAGAAGTAGTTTCTGCCCCTCGGGTGAACAGTGCCATCACTTCAGGTGATTCTCAGATAAGTGGCGATTTTTCAGTTCAGGAAGGAAAAGACTTAGCTAATATATTGCAAGTTGGTAAGTTGCCAGCTGCTACAAAAATTGTACAAGAATCATTGGTAGGTCCTTCGCTAGGACAGGAGAATATCAATAAATCAGTCACCGCTATCATAGTAGGCCTGTTATTTATTATGATATTCATGATAAGCTATTTCTCTTCTGCCGGAGCCATCGCAGTAGTTGCCTTACTGGCAAATATGTTTTTAATATTTGGAGTATTGGCCTCGAAAGGTACTGTCCTCACATTACCCGGTATTGCAGGTATCTTGCTCACTATGAGTATAGCGGTGGATGTGAGTGTTATCATTTTCGAATGGATCAAAGAAGAGCTCAAGAAAGGGAAGGCATTAAAGCAAGCAATAGCCGACGGATTTAAGCATTCCTATTCGGCGATCATTGATGCTAACGTGGTAACTATATTGACCAACATCATACTTGCTTACTTTGGTCTTGGCCCCGTCAAGGGATTCGCCGTGGTAATGATTATCGGTGTGTTGACCGCACTCTTCACCGCAGTATTGGTCGGTCGCCTGATCATGGATTGGTGGAGTGAAAAGGGTAAAGACATTAAATTCTCTACTTCATTCTCAGAAAAATTATTCCACGGTGCCAATATCAATTGGATGGGCATGAGGAAGAAAGCGTATATTTTCTCAATCACTGTTTCAGTCTTAGGTCTAGTCTCTATGTTTACTAGAGGTTTTGAACTTGGAGTGGATATGAAGGGTGGATATAGTTACAATGTCGTAATAGATAAATCTAAAACCGTGACTTCCGAACAAATCAGGGATGCGGTCAAAGATGAGCTGGAAGTGGAACCAATCGTGAAGGCGGTGGATGTTGAAAATACTTTCAATATTACAACTTCATATAAAATCGAAAATCCTGACCCAAATATTCCGGATGAGGTTATGGCTAAGTTACATGCAGCGATCAATAAACTAACCTCTTCCAATGTTACTATTGAAAACTTTAAGAAGCCCGATGGAGCCGGGACACATGTATCCAGTTTCTCAAAAGTTGGTCCTACCGTAGCTGATGATATCAAGACAAGTTCGATAAAAGCTGCATTATTGGCTTTATTAGTGATTTTCATCTATATTCTGTTTAGGTTTAGTAAATGGCAATTTAGTCTTGGGGCCATTGT
>Ga0073902_10000678_pt1 | contig 19585 bp, 13 predicted proteins | sample KloWWTmeKNB19Kit_FD_66667 | JGI IMG/M metagenome (GOLD analysis project Ga0073902, IMG submission 66667) | Active sludge microbial communities from Klosterneuburg, Austria, studying microevolution and ecology of nitrifiers - Klosterneuburg... | ecosystem: Engineered > WWTP > Aerobic digester >...
TAGAGCATTAGCTTCCCAAGCTAAGGGCCGTGGGTTCGATTCCCATCTCCCGCTCTTCTTCAAACGAAAAGTGAAAAATGAAGAATGAAAAATGATTGGTTGATTGCACTGCCACACATGAAAAATGAAATGTGAAAAGTGAAAAATAGAAACTAAAAAATCCCTCTTCGGAGTGCCAATCTTCATTTTTCACTCTTCACTTTTCATTTTTCACTTATTCGCCGCGGAGTTTTTCATCTTGTTTGTTAGCGATATCGATGATCCCCTTCATGGTCCGGGCGATTGCAAAAAATATCATATAGACCATCGTGAGTACAAACCATAACCAGCGGATCGAACCTACATCATCGATATGTTTGCCGCTCAGGAGATAGCACCAACCGTAGCTAAAAGTAAGTAGGCCAAGATAGAAGATAACAGATTTACTCCAGTATGGGACTATCGGTTCGATGCGCAGGGCTATCAGACTGTTGAGAATGACAAAACACAACATCATGGCGGTGGCCACAATCCAGGATCCCGCATTGACTTCAAATAAATTGTTGCCGTGAGGTAATATCTTATCAACAAGTGTAAAAACAAGAATCATACAAGCCACCAGGCCCGCCTGATGCAGGGGTTTTTCAAAAATCGTAACTAACCTGGATTGTTCTGTCATATCATTTGGTAATAGGTATGCCCTTGAGGTCATAATCGGAAGCGCCTGTTATCAGCACCATGACAAAACTGCCCGGGGTGAGTTTCTTATCTGTTTGATCAATCCAGATTTCATTGTCCACTTCCGGTGAGTCGTATTCTGATCGGCCAACGTATTGTCCACCTTCCTTTCGATCGATCAATACTTTCAAGGTCTTTCCGATCATGGCTTCATTGTGGGCCAGCGAAATGGATTGCTGGATCGCCATGATTTCTTCCGCGCGTTGTTTTTTTACTTCTGCCGGCACGTCATCTTCCAGGACGTAGCCGCGTGTACCTTCTTCATGTGAATATTCGAAGACCCCTACCCTGTCAAATTTTGCTTGTTTCACAAAACGGCATAATGCCTTGTGATCTTCCTGTGTTTCGCCGGGAAAGCCTACAAGGAATGTTGTGCGCAGTTTGATTTCAGGATGTATCTCACGGATTTTCTGAAGTAATTCTGATGTTTCTGCCGCAGTGATCTGCCTTCTCATACGCTGCAACACAGGATCACTGTAATGTTGTAATGGCATGTCCAGGTAACTGCAGATTTTTGGTTCTGCTTTCATCACCTCAATCACCTCCAGCGGAAATTTATGTGGATAGGCATAATGCAATCGAATCCATTCGATGCCTTTGATCTCGCAAAGTTTCTCCAGTAATTCAGGTAAAGCCCTGCGTTGGTAAATATCCAGTCCGTAATAGGTCAGTTCTTGTGCGATCAGGATTAATTCTTTCACTCCGCGATTGGCGAGGTGTTCTGCTTCCTTGATCAGGCTTTCCATCGTCCTGGATACATGTCCTCCACGCATCAAGGGAATAGCGCAAAAAGAACAGGTCCGGTTACAGCCTTCACTGATCTTGAGATATGCATAATGAGCGGGGGTAACGATACTCCGTTCGCCGAGTAGTTCGTCCTTGTAAGTCGCACCCATCGTCTTGAGCAACGAAGGCAATTCCATCGTGCCGAAGTAGGCATCTACTTCAGGGATCTCCTTTTCGAGGTCATCTTTATAGCGTTGGGAAAGGCAACCAGTGACATATAATTTTTCAAGACGGCCTTCTCTTTTCTCACCGGCATATTCGAGAATCGTATTGATGGATTCTTCCTTGGCCAGGTCTATAAAACCACAGGTGTTGATGACGACGACCGGAGTAGAACCCTTGGTCTCGTGTTCCACCTCAAATTGATTAGCTTCGAGTTGGGATTTGAGGACTTCTGAATCAACAGTATTTTTACTGCATCCGAGGGTGATGATCTTGATTTTCTTCGGATGTAAGGTTTTGGTACGCAAAGTGCTGATGGATATAAATGAAGGCACAAATATATCGCAATTCAGGTTGGCGAATGGAATCCCGGGTTTAGGCGAAACAAATCACAATTATTAATCGTTACATACCACATGATCAGGAGGTTTATACCAGTCATTTTAATCCTTTGTCCGATAGCCAGTTATGGTCAGTTTGGAGTCAACTTCAAATACCTCTTCGGCCAGTCTGAAACACTTGATTCCTTAAACATTAGCCAGGATGGCCTACATATCTCGCTTGAATACAGTTTTCGCCTGAAACAAAAGAGAATAGAGTTTCATCCTGGACTAGGTTATAGGACAACAGCAATCAGTAACCTGTATGAGGGAGATATCAAAGCTTTTGACCTGGACTTTAATACAGCTATTTATCCGTTTGACTTTGAAGGCGATTGTGATTGTCCAACTTGGTCAAAAGAAGGAACACTGTTTAAAAAGGGTTTCTTTATTGAGGTGAGCCCCGGTTTGACTTACCAAACGTTAACCCGACATTTCTGGACTGATTTCGTTGATCACGAACCCATCAAGAGTTCCAAACTATTGTTGAAATTAGGTGCTTCGGTAGGTCTTGATATAGGTATTTCAGAGCAATTAACACTGACACCTATGCTTTCCTGGACAAGGATCGCTACAGAAGAGTGGGATAATTTACAGAGGGATAACCCATTTTTTGAAAAATCTGTTACCCTTGATGATCAAACATACCTTGGTGCAGGCCTTCGCCTTGCCTACAAACCTGATCCCAAGCGTCGTCGCAGGTTCTGACGATAGCACTCCCATAGCACTATACCAGCACTGGTAGCCACATTGAGCGAATGTTTAATGCCATCCTGTGGTATTTCAATGCTTTGCTGACATCGCTTCAGGACTTCCGGATCAACACCCCTCATCTCATTACCAAATATCAAAGCTATCGGGAATAATTCCGTGAGGTTTATCTGGTCAAGGTTGACCGCATGATCCGTTTGCTCCACAGGTAAGATGGAATAACCTGATGCTAAGAGTTCATCGATTGCGTTCATTGTGTCGGGTAATGATTTCCACGTGACAGATTCAGTGGCGCCTAATGCTGTCTTTAATATCTCTGCATGAGGCGGATGGACGGTGATGCCACACAGATAGATGGACTCCACTGAAAATGCATCACAGGTCCTGAAAATAGCTCCTACATTCAGGCCTGACCTCACATTGTCCAGCACAATACAAACCGGCATTTTCTCGGCTGCTTTGTACTCTGATAGCTCCGGTCGTTGAAGTTGGTCTGGCGTGAGTTGTTTCATCCGTTAGAATTGCAAAATTGGGTTGAATGGTCAAAATACCACTTTTGAAATTGACGTGGTGATATTCTGTGGTTTTGGCCTGCGGTCATGAGTATTCTTAATATAAAGCAAAGGGTTATATCCATCTGGGTATATTGGTTGTTGCAGGAGCAAACAATTCGAATCCGCTCATCGCACCGCTCCTGCAACGACAATGAGTTTATAAGTGGTATTTTTGGGCCTCATCATGAAAGGTTTAACCAGAATCCCATGGCTCGATATCCTGACAGCGTTACTGTTATACGCTATTGTCCTTGTCTATCAGGGATATCAGTATGGACAGGGTGACCAGTCCCAGATTTTACCTTGCCTTTATGCACAGGATCATCCAGGCACCTATACTGATGATCACTATGTCTCCTCTTACCTGGCTGGCAAGGTAAATGAACGAACCATTTTTCACTTTCTGCTCAGGTACCTGGGTTATAACCAACCCTGGATGGTTTGGATATGGCACCTGCTGCTCAGTGTCAGCCTGTTCATGGCATGGCTGAAAATAGCCAGTCTGGGTATAACGCATAAGGTATATCAGTTTCTGGCTGTTGCCTCCATTTTTATACTTGGATTTCTGAGTTCCGTAGGCTCAAATGAATTATACTATAATATGCTCATTCCGAGCCTGGCAGCAAAGTCAATGGCTTCATGGGCCTTGTACTTTTGGTTAAAAGAAAAGTATACACCATGGATTGTATTCCTGGTGATCGCCGGATACTTACAACCACTTGTCGGTCTTCAACTATTTATCATTACGGTCATATCCTCCGTCGTTCAATTAGTAATTCAAAAAAAATCGAAGTCCATACCATGGCGTTCGATTATAGTTTACCTCTTATATACGGTTCCCTGGCTGTTTCTCCTTGCCATAAACAATGGAGGCTCTGAATATCCAGCCGATTTTATGGACATCATGGAGTTCCGCTTATCTCACCACTTCTTTCCTGAGGCATTTGGTTGGTTTCATATTTTAATTTTTTGCGTCCTGGCAGTGTTCACCCTCCGGTTTTATAAAATGCGTCTGAAGTGGTTTATCCTGACTATTCTATTAGGTTGTATTGCGTACACGATTGGTGTGGAATTATACAGGCAACCTTTAGCGCTCTACACCCAATGGTGGAAATCAACCATATGGCTGGAAGCCTTTGCCTTTATTGCTATCGGTGTTACGCTGGAAAAAGGGTCCCCGTCGCCAAAGATGTTCACAAAATATACGATGGTGGTCCCCCTCGTTATATTGCTTTTAGTCAGCGTTTATAGATTATCCGGATGGTTTGGCGACAAACCTGAATATATGCTTCCATGGTCAACGACCCAGAGTGATGAAGTAGATATCAGTCTACAGGCGGATTCCCTCACACCAGCGAAAGCTGTATTTATTGTACCGATTGATTTTACCTCTTTCCGATGGTATTCGAAGCGAAGCCTGTATGTTGATTATAAAGCACTCTTTCATCAGGAACAATTCCTAAAGGAATGGTACCAGCGGATTGAAAATATCTATGCTTACGGTCTCAAGGAAAAGCAGAGCGGTTTTGACATTCACGTTTTCAGCACCTCCCTTCTGGAAGAACCCACGCTGATCAGTACGGACTACTGGCGGAAACTCGGGATCACCCATATCCTCTCCACCTCTCCGGATATCAAAACCTTGAATAAGGTCTATAGCAACGAGACCTATACCATATATAGTCTCTGGTAGCCTGTACTGCTTGCTGTTATCTGCTTGAATTCAGGCAATTACCCTCTTTCCTCCCTTTTCTGGAAAATAAGATCCATTTCTAAAAACCGGATCGTCAGACAGGCACGTATATAGGGCTGAATGTGAAAATACATTCGGTAAACTGATTCCTAACCTATTAACAAACCAAACATGATGATCCGAAGAGATTACACACTGTATGTTGGTCGGAAAGCATTTCTCCTGGCAGGGATGATTTGCTTTCTTGCTATTTCCCTGAGGGCCTCCAGCCACCGGGAAGCCCCACTGATCGCCAATGACCCATTGGCTGACAACACCGACCTGTACGCTTTTAGAAGCCCCGACAACCCGGATATGATCACGATTATCGCCAATTATATCCCGGCAGAACTCCCGTATGGCGGACCTAACTACTTTTCATTCGGCCAGAACATCCGATATGAAATCCATATTGACAACAACATCGCAACTCCCGGAGATGATATTATCTACAGGTTTACGTTTGAGCAGGTCAATGAGGATCCAACTACGTTCTTCAATATCAGGCTTGGCCTTCAGAACCTGAAGACAACCTATACCATGGAGCGGAGTATGGATGGTGGAGCTAATTTCGTGACTGTACTGACAGGAGGAATTGTTCCGCCTAACAACATTGGCCCTCGTTCTATTGAAGGCGGTGCAGGCTTAAACGTTCCGAATTACCGGTCGCTGATGACTGATGCGATCATGACTACAGGTCAGGGTGAATCTGTATTCTGCGGCCCGGTGGATGATCCATTCTTCGTTGATCTCGGTGGCATCTTTGATTTAGGTGATGCTCCACGTCAGGATGGAAATGTTCGTGATGGTGTTTCAAAGTACAATGTCCATACCATCGCTATTCAAATTCCTATCAGTATGCTGCAGAAAGATGGAAAGAATGTCAGTCAGGCTGCAAACATTCTCGATGGCGACTTTGTCATTGGTGTTTGGGCATCTGCGAGCAGACAATCCATCCGTACACTGCAATCTAATGGTGCACATCCTGATGATAGTGGATCATGGATCCAGGTCTCCAGACTTGGTATGCCATTGACCAATGAAGCGGTGATACCAATTGGTTTTAAAGACCAGTGGAATTTTCTCACACCGTACCAGGATCTGGCCAATATCAGCACATTCGGCAACTTCTTCTACAATCCTGAACTGGCTCTATATATGGACGACAGTCAGTTTGGTGGCGCAGTACCGGCATTCAGAGGTCTGAGGATACAGTCAGCTTCACTAGGATCATTTGACTTCAGGAATGGAAAAGATGGTCTCTATGGCCTGAAAGGCAATGCAGCACTTGCTGGCACTGCACTTGATGATGCGATCTTCGGAACGCTTCTTTTACCGGCAGCTGGTTCACCTAGATCTGTTGACTTATGGCCGATATTCCATACAGGTGTACCGAATCTGGCACCATATCATCTGGCGACAGGCAAGGCTGGTAATCCATTAGCAAATGGCAAACCGTTTATCAACAATTTCCTTCCAAATGGTGGTGATATGCTAAGGCTCAATATGGCCGTGCCTACCACACCGCGTAATGATCCACAATTCAGTAGCCTGGGTATCGTATCAGCAGCTGTATTAGGTCTGACTGATCCAACGTATGCATCCAGTATTGATCTTCAGTTTATACCTAACATGGATGGCTTTCCAAATGGCCGCAGACTCGAAGACGATGTGACCCGTATTGAATTACAGGCTGTCAGTGGTGTAGCCCTTGCAGCAATAGGCCTATGGTATGATGATTATTTCGCGGGAAGTACTCCTTCTCCGGTGACCAATCTGCTCGTCAATGTGCTTCAGTACTCCACAGGTGTGGAAGCTAATGATGCATCTTTTGAACCTGCATTCCCATATCTCGCAGAACCATGGAGGGGAACAGAAACAGGTGCACCTATTGAATAATCAATCCATCTCTATTCACATCAACAGAAACTAAAATCATGAAAAAAATATTTTTCCTCATTTGTCTGATGTGTGCTACCGGAGTTCAACAACTCTTGGCTTCGAGCCACCGGGAGGCACCTCTGATCGCCAATGACCCATTGGCAGACAATACCGACCTCTATGCATTTGTCAGTCCGGATGAACCGGGTACTGTAACGATCATAGCAGCGTATGTACCGATGCAATTGCCCCACGGTGGCCCTAATTACTTTGGCTTTGGTGAAAACATCCGGTATGAAATCCATATTGACAACAACATCGCCACACCGGGTGATGACATCATCTACCGGTTTACCTTCAAGAAAGTTCATGAAGATCCTACTACCTTCTTCTACATCCGCTTGGGTGCACAGAATCACAAAACCACCTATACCCTTGAAAGAAGCAGAGATGGTGGATTGACCTTTACTACATTGATCGAAGGTGGTATCGTACCACCAAACAACATTGGTCCAAGATCAATCAATGGTCCTGCAGGTCTGAATACTACTTATGCAGAACTGATGGAGAATGCACTTGCGACAACAGCAGATGGCGAGCGTGTATTTTGTGGTCCAACAGATGATCCGTTTTTTGTGGATCTTGGTGGTGTCTTTGATCTCGGTGATATGCCAAGACAAGACAGCGAGCCACGGGATGGTGTAGCGTGTCTCAATGTTTCAACTATTGCGTTGAAGATTCCTATCGAATGGCTGCAGAAAGATGGTAAGACTGAACTGGAAGCATCCAGTATCCTTGATCCTGATTTTGTGATCGGTATCTGGGCGTCTGCAAGCAGGCAAACGATCCGCACGCTGAATGCAGCAGGAAGTGAGTCTTATGGCGGTGATTGGATTCAGGTCTCCAGATTGGGAATGCCGCTGACCAATGAAGCAGTGATTCCAATAGGCAGTAAAGACCTTTGGAATTCATTGACACCTTACCAAGACCTCGCGAATATCAGCACGTTTGGAAACTACTTTTACAATCCTGAACTTGGATTGTATATGGATGACAGTCAGTTTGGTGGAGCCGTACCGGCTTTCAGTCCGCTGCGTATCCAGAGTGCATCCCTTGGCGGCTTTGACTTTCGTAATGGAAAGGATGGATTATATGGCCTGAAAGGTAACCCTGCACTAGCTGGAACAGCTCTTGATGATGCCATCTTTGGTACCTTATTGCTTCCTGCACCTGGTTCGCCAAGATCTGTGGATTTGTGGCCTATCTTCCATACCGGTGCACCAAACCTTATTCCATATCAGTTAGCTACAGGTAAAGGTGGAAACCCACTCGCTGCCGGAAAGCCATTCATTCACAATTTCCTGCCTAATGGTGGGGATATGTTGAGATTGAATATGGCAGTGCCTGCAACGCCGCGTGACGATGATGACTTTAATACATTAGGACTCGTGTGGGCTGCTGTGCTAGGCTTGACCGACGCGCGGTTTAATACCACTACAGATCTTGAATTCATTCCAAATATGGATGGGTTTCCAAATGGTCGGAGACTTGAAGATGATGTTACTCGTATAGAACTACAGGCTGTATCCGGAATCGTTCTCGCAGCGATTGGTTTATGGTATGATGATTATGATCCAAATACAAGTCCATCACCTGTAACACCACAACTGCTCAACGTATTGTCTTATGATACGAAAGTCAGTGAAAATGATGCAGCGTTCAGAACTGAGTTTCCTTACGTAGCCATGCCATGGTCAGGTACCAGCAAGTGTTCAGGCGAAAAGGGGGAATACACTCAGCCTGAAATATTGCCTCCAACGACGACAGGAGTGACCGGATTAGGTTCGACAGAAGTGTATGCTTTCAATCAGCCAAATCCTTTTACCACTACGACGTTGATCAAATATCACTTAAGGTCTGCTGGAAGAGTATCCATCAACATTTACGATCCTCAGGGAAAACTAGTCACTACCCTACTTAATGAATCTAAAACAGAAGGTGATTTCCAAATTACATGGGATGCCGCAGGATATCCTGCCGGTATCTATAATGCAGTAATCACAGTCGGAAATACGGGTATACACACGATCCGGATGAATAAACTGGATTAAGTCGCAACACCCAAATGAAGTCGGTAGCACTTGCCGGTAATTATCACCGGCAAGTTGCTCTGACTCATTAACGCAAACCATTCTTCCACAACACAAAATCTTACACATGAAAACAATCTATATCCTCGCAGTGATCTCCCTCGCTTGCGTATTCACCAATTGTCAATCAAAAACTAATAAAACAGCTGCCACTCAACAATGGCCTGAGCTGTTGATACGACCTCAAATAATAGGTCCTGAAAATGAAATGGCATACATGCTCGATCAGTATACAGCCATCACCACCAAACTGAATGCAAACCCCAACGATACGGAATCCCTCCTGACGCTTGCCGAATTGTTTATGATGGAGGCACGTATCTCAGGCGAACATGGGCACTACTACCCTGCCGCATTGCAACTCATCAACAAGGCCATGGAGTCAGAAATGAAAGATCCTCAAGCCTACAGGGCTATGCTTGATAAAGCTTCCGTTTTGCTTTCCCTTCATCAGTTTGCTGAAGCGAAAGCAATAGGTGAAAAGGCTCTTAAATTAAATCCACATTCAGCGGATATCTATGGAGTACTCGTGGATGCGAACGTGGAATTAGGAAAATATGAAGAGGCTATAACCTATGCAGACAAGATGGTTTCTATCCGTCCTGACCTAAGATCTTATAGTCGTGTTTCATATCTGAGAGAAATCCATGGTATGGTAGATGAATCAATTGTGGCTATGAAAATGGCAGTTGCTGCCGGATATCCAGGCATGGAACAAACAGAATGGGCAAGACTGACCCTCGGTCATCTCTATGAGCGATACGGAATGCAGGATAGTGCCATGATCCAATATGCGATTGCACTTGCAGAAAGACCCAATTATCCTTTCGCTATTGGTGCGATGTCAAATTGCTACGCAGCCATGGGACAGCCGATGAAAGCGGACAGTCTGAATGATGTAGCGATGAGCTTGATTCCAGAGGTTTCTTTCTATGTTTCCCGAGCGCAACGTGAGTTAGAAAATGGAAACACAGCTAAAGCAAGTTCAATGACCAAAGAAATACTCGCCATGTTGGCAGATGATGAAGAAGCAGGGCATCAGATGAGCCTGGAGCAGGCAAGAGTCCAATTAAGCTTACTGGACAATCCAGACAAAGCACTTGAGTATGCGATGGCTGAATACAGTGTTCGACCCGACAATATCGATGTCAACAAACTACTGGCAGAAATCTATTATATTCAAAATGACTATGCAAAATCAAATGAGCATCTCCAGAAAACATTAATCACGGGAACTAAGGATCCAGAAACCAAATGTCTTGAAGGAATCCTGCTGGCTAAGTCTGATAAACAAGATGAAGGCGCAAAGTTGCTGGAAGCCGTGTTCGTCGAAATTCCATATCTGGATTGTAGTTTTTGTGGAGATGCACGAGCTATTATTTTATAAATTCACTCCACAATTCACGTCGCATGAAAATTCAATTTATCCTGTCACTGTTTGCCAGCCTTGTCTGTATTCAGCTAAATAGTCAGACGACCGGCATCAAAGGAAAGGTGATAGATCTGGCTACAAATGAGTTTGTCATAGGCGCTGCGGTCATCCTGGATGAAGGGAGTATGCAAACATTAACCAACGCCACAGGACAATACTTCTTTGAAAATGTACCCACGGGTGCACATTCAATTACGATAGAATACATCGGTTTTGAGAAATACACGACTTCCTTTGGAGTCAATGAAGGAGAGAATCCAATCTTACTTCATTCCCTAAAGCCTGGTGTTTTTGAATTAGACGCTGTGCAGGTCACTGCAGAGCCTGAAATAGCTTCTGAGGTCATCTCGGCCGTGGATATTAAGCTTAGAACTATTCATTCATCACAGGATGTCCTACAGCTCGTTCCAGGATTGTTTATAGCACAACATGCTGGTGGTGGAAAAGCGGAGCAGATATTCTTGAGAGGCTTTGATATTGATCACGGGACTGACATAGCGATTACGACAGATGGTATGCCCGTCAATATGGTATCTCATGCACATGGACAAGGATATGCGGATCTGCATTATCTGATTCCTGAAACCGTAGACTTGGTACATTTTGGAAAAGGCCCTTATCACACCCATTATGGCAATTTGGCCACGGCAGGTTATGTAGGATTTCAATCAAGGAACAGGCTCGAAGAAAGCACAATTGCGCTGGAACTAGGACAGTTTAATACCTTCAGAGGTTTAGGCATGATCAACCTGCTCAACCAAAACAGCGAAGTCAAAACACAAAACGCTTATATCGCCGGAGAATATTTATCAACTGATGGATACTTTGAAAGCCCTCAGAATTTTAAGCGCCTTAGCTTGTTTGGCAAGTATAATGCATCACTTGGAAAGAATCATTTCCTTACCGGATCACTCTCGACCTTTTCAAGCAGCTGGGATGCTTCAGGGCAGATTCCATTACGCGCTGTTGAGAGTGGAGAGATCGGATTTTTTGGGGCAATTGATGATACAGAAGGTGGTCTTACCTCCAGATCCAACGCTAATCTTCAATTGAATTCGACGATCAACAACCATAGTTTCCTGAAGAATCAGGTATTCTATAACAGATATGATTTTGAACTCTACTCCAATTTTACCTTTTTCCTTGAAGACAGCATCAATGGTGATCAGATCAAGCAAAAGGAAAGCAGGAACCTGTTTGGGTACAACGGCTCATATAACCGAAATGATATGCTGGGCGGCATTGGTCTGCAAACAGAAATCGGACTTCAATACAGGCAGGATATGTCAAATGATAATGAACTATCCCATACTGCTAACAAAACCCTGATTATTGAGCGTCTGGCATTTGGTGATATCAGAGAAGCCAATGCGGGAGTGTATGTCAACGAAACATTCAGATTTTCTGAAAATGTCAGCATTAATGCAGGTCTTCGGTTTGATCATTTCCAGTTTTCATACAAAGATCAACTCACGGATAATGTCTTCAAAACGGTCAATGACCAAATCATCAGTCCTAAGCTCAATACCTATGTCAAGATATCAGATGCTGTCCAGGTTTTCGGTAACATAGGCTATGGCTTTCATTCAAATGATAGCCGTGTCGTTTTAGCCCAACAAGCTACTGAGACATTACCCAGGGCATTAGGAATCGATATTGGTACTTTTTGGAAACCAGCTCCGCGCCTGATCCTTAATGCAACGCTCTGGCATCTTGATCTTGACCAGGAGTTTGTTTATGTCGGAGATGCTGCCGTGGTGGAACCTAGTGGCCGTACCAGACGCATGGGGATTGAGTTCTCTGGTCGCTGGCAGATCCTTGAGTGGTTGTACGCTGATGCAGATTTCAATTACACCAAAGCCATAGCACTTGATGAAGCAAATGGTGAAAATTTTATACCTCTTGCACCTCGATTTTCAAGCATTGGTGGTTTAACTGTGCAGACAAAAAACAAATGGAGTGGAAGTATTCGATACAGGTATCTGGGTGACAGGCCTGCGAATGAAGATAATAGCGTAGTGGCTGAAGGATACACCGTTGTCGATGCGCTCCTAAGTTATCGAATCAACAAATTTGAATTTGGGATCAACATCGATAACATCTTTGATGTCCGGTGGCGTGAAGCCCAGTTTGATACAGAGAGCCGTCTCCAGAATGAAGTCGAACCAGTTTCTGAAATACATTTCACAGCAGGCACCCCATTCAACTTGAGAGCTCGCTTTGCCTACCATTTCTAAATATGAATCGTGATCGGATAATTTGCAATCGAAAGTATGCAGTTTCAGAATAAAAATATATCAGTCTACCAATACACATTCAACTAAACCCTAAACTTCTAAACCACTAAGCCCATAAGTTATCGTGTTTGAATTTGTTGTGGAAATGAGGGGCATACGCGGGAGAACGTATGCCCCATTTTTTTTATGAAAACAAAAAAGTCAAAGACTGTTTGGGCTGACTATTCTTTCATGACTATCACCCTAACATAAGCGACACGACCATTTGGATTGGAAACCGGTCTGATTTGAAGTGTATAAATCCCATCGGGGATATTCAATGCATCAATGGATGTATTGCCACCATTGGCTTTCCCTGATACAACTATGCCTCCTGTCATATCAAGAATAGTGTAATGCTGCTCTCCGAGCGATGATGGGATAAAGAGATTTATACGGTCTGTAGCGGGATTAGGATAAGCAGAGATACCCAGTGATTTTCCATCAACATTGGTGACGGAAGTGGTTGTATCAATGATCTCAAAATCGATGAGTTGAAATGAACAGCTATTGATAGGAAGGCAGTTGGTCATGCAACCAAACACAGCTACAGCATATTCTCCGGGTGCGGAGTATTCATGGCTTATCGAACCTGTACTATTGCCAAACTGGCCATCACCGAAATCCCAATCATAGGTATTTGCATTCGAATTGAGCACATTGAAGTCGATGGTTACGGTTCCATCTTCCCCAATATAAAATTCGGTTGAACCCGGATCGACTGTCCACGTCGGTACAGGACACGTTGCTTCATAGATGTATTCCAGTGCATTGATGATGATGGAGTCGTTGGGGCCAATAATTCCATTGGCGGTCATCACAGGCAGCGAATACGCCGTATCAAACCACATGTATTCAACCTGGTCTGCAATCAGGGTTATGGTATCCGTGCCATCTTGCACGATAGTGTCTATTCTAAGGATGTCAGAGCGTAGTCTTACAACATTCGTGAAGGTGTCATATGGCGTCATCAACGTGCCCCAGCCGTCGACCCTGGTTTCTCTGGTTTGAATCGCTTCATAGAGAATATTTTGACCTGCCGGAGTCAGATCAAGTCCATATGTCGTAGCAGAGGTCCATTCATTACCATAGACAATGGGAAAATGCAGCACGGTGTCTGGATTTTGATAAACAATAACGGCTTGTGTAACTGTCCCGCTGAGATCAACGGTGAAACCTATGAAATTTTCCAGCAGTAAGTTGGAGACTTTTGATTGATAGCGTTGCAGGTTATACAATTCAAAATCAAGGAGGAATAAAGTGTCCTTTAGCAATACTGCCTGATCCGTACTATTCCAGACAGCCAGGCAATCAAAAGTTGAAAGTCCGCTTAAGGAGCAAACAGTAAGAAAAGTAAACTGACTGATTCCTTCTCCTGGTTCAACGACCTGATTTGTATGTGTATTCAGGTTGAGATTGGTGCTTAGGTCCCAGATCACATTTTCGCCATCCTGGGTGACCACCTGATTAGAGAAACCTAGCGGTAGGCGGTTGTATAGATATTGGTCACCAGGTTCGCCGTAGTGGCTTGCCTTGTATTCCTGCTGAGCTGTCAGCAATTGGACACACATCAGAAATGTAACACCCAGTATAAGTAGTTTTTTAGTATTCATGCCTAAAAATAGGAAAATCAATCGATCTTGAATTCGTAGAATCCTTGCGGAGCCGTGCGCGGCATCGTGGCGTTACTACCCCAGTTACTGTGTGCAGTCACGTAGTACTGGATGGTGACGCCTGCCTGTCCGCCTTGAAAGGATGCTTTGTAGTGATCAGGAATGTCTGACGGATTGAGTTTGAGTTCCTTCCATTCTTCCTTTCCTTTAATACGGTACATAACTTTGAGACTCTCCGGTGAAAGACTTCCCTTACTGTAATCCTTGATGATGACATCAAGCGGATAAATAGCTGCTTTCGCAACGGTTCCTGGAATACGATTGACACTGATATAGATCATGTTTGGATCCCAGATCGCACGTGTCCTGCAATGAAGGGCATCACCAGCGTCCCAACCTATGCCTTCATAGATTTCTTTTACTTGAGGTCGTAAGGCAGGTTCCTTTGCTATGATAAATTCAAAACCCTTCACAGTATACCCAGGCATAGCAGCTCGCCACTGATTGAGGGCAACAGAGTCCTGCGGAATGCCAAACAAAGGGACATAGATATTCCTATTGAGGATCAGCGAATTTGAATAGGCTGCCAACTCATCTTCGTGATAGCGATCTGTATCCAGCCAAAGAATTTGATACGGTCTACCAAACGCATTAGTGAGCTTACTTAATTCATGAGTGACGATTCCTTCGTACTGTGCACGGGCCGGATGATCTGCCGGTGGACGCATCACAAAGATTCTTTCTTCATCCAGCAGCTTCATGAAGCAGTCAATGTGCTGTATCCCTTTGTCCTCAAAATTGGAAATGATGTTATAGTTTTCAATGCCCAGGATCTTGCGGGCGTCTTTAAAAAATTTTTCATCCGTTACACCTGTATACCTGTTTTCGTTTGTAATGATACAGGTGGAGAATGCGGAACGCTGACCATCAGAAATCACATTGCCGCCGGTAAATGAAAATGGCAGGCTGACCATATCGAAGTCATTGGCAGATGCCACATACTCCGGTATTTTATCATCCGTTTTGGTGAGTGCGATCTCATGTTTATCATTGTAGTAAAGAAATGTCAGCGAGTCATCACAAGCCAGTCCGGATTGTGGCGTAGCATAGAGGTACTTACCATCCGCCAGCAACATATTGCCATCGGGGTTGAATACTGCATGAGGTCCCCAGTCCCTTGTCCAGCTCACATCAATACCTTGCGGAGCGGTGATAAACTTGATCCTGTCAGGATAGATACCCCATTTAGTGAGCCATTTGATAGCATCCTGTTTTGCCTTCAGGTCTTCCACCAGTATCTGAACTTTGATATCCTTTGCCAGTTCAACCACCAGTTTATGAGGAATGCTCAGCGGCCATGCGATGAGTACAGCCGTGGCAGGTTCCCATTCGGCCACCATCCGTGGATGGTTAGTAGGGAAATAGGGCATTTCCGGATCAGATGCAGTCTGTCCAAAGGAGACAACAAACTGGGAAATCAGGAGAAGTGCTATAAAATATCTTGAGTTCATGCGATTTTAGATTGCGGGCGGCAAGATAGGGAGATATATGTAAAGGCCAGATGACTCTACTGACCCCCTACCCCCTGGAAGGGGGCGCTGATAGTCCCTACATACTCTTTATAAAATATCCAACTTAAAATAGAAGTTGGCCGTTGGATGGCGTTCTTGCCGACAGCTATGATAGGTTCATAGAGGATTCACTATGGAATTACGCTAGGAATAGTGATGGTTGGCGGCGAGAACGCCATCCAACGGCCGAGAGCCGAACAAAAATCAAATACTGCATCGCTCTAAAAGCAGTCGGATCTGGTCTTCGTCCCAGTATTTTTTCCTAGTGGCAAGCTTATACTTCTCAATATAGCTTCTACCCTTCTCGCAATCGCCCATCATCGTGTGAGCAAAGGCAAGATTCCAGAGTGCTTTAGAAGATTCTGGTTGATGATACAAGGCTTTATTGGTGACCTCAATGGACAATTGAAGGTAGTGCTGACCATCTTTGCCACCTGACTTCATCCAATAGCATTGTCCCAGATCTTCATAGTACATGTGCATATTCTTTATTATCCCGCTGGTATCGAGTGCCAGCAGATTACGTATTGATGTATTCACTATACTGGAATCCTGTACACCACATGCTGTAACCAACACAGATGGTCTTAATTTCGCATAGTCGGTTTGTTGGGCGCGTATTCCAAAAGTCAAACATATAAGAATACAGAAAAGAATAACTTTCATTAGTTTATGTTTTAGTTATCTGCAAGTGCTTCATCTATGACCTGAGTGAATTCTATTTGGGCATCTGTAACCTTGGTGGTATCACCGAGTCCCTTGAATATGGAAACTATCTTCATGTCATTATCCGCCACAAAGGTAATTGGATAGCCCCATGCCATTTTAAATGTATCCTTGATGATAGGCTCCCCATAAGCAATATGATCAAAATTAAATGGGCTGCGTTGCAGAAAATCTTTGATGTCCTTCGGGCTATTTAAACCGATCGCCAGAAAATTCACATCCTGACCTTTATAACGATCTACAAATTTGTTGAAGACCGGCATTTCAAGCTCACATGCATGACAGCCTTCAAACCAGAAATTGATGACCGAAACCTTATCCAAAAAATACGCTTTGTCAACCGTTTTTCCATTCAAGGTAGTGGCAACAAATTCCGGAAGCTGTGCGCCAATCAATCCTTGAATATCAGGGATATAAAATTCTGTAGTATCATTTGGTCCAAACATTTTAATAGTATCCATCGGGCAATTCTTTAGCGCCGTGTGATAATCTATTGAGCTTTTGTTTTTGCAAGAAAAACAGGCCAGGAACAGGAGTAATAAGGATAAAGGTTTCATTTGGGTGATTTTTACTGGAGTTTTATTTAATAAGCTGTCTCATAAATGATGCTTCTTTTAATAAAATTACATAAAAACACTAGGTACCAACTTGAAAAAAAAATGGCACTCAACTCTCGTCAAGTGCCATTCATTTTCACTTATAACCTTTAACTTATGCAGCTAACTGATAGCTGACGTCTGATAGCTGATAGCTCCTTACGAACCACACATCACACACCCCTCTTCCATCGTACACACCGGCCCTGAAGCCACATCCATCGCAGGTGTCATGTTGTCCAGGCTGTTGCTTACCATTGTTTCGCTTGCCTTCGGCTGCTCGATGATCGTATCTATTCCAGTCATCTGATTAGCATTGACATATTTGCGCTGATGCTTTTCGCTGAGGGAGAATTTGATTGGCTCCACAGCGGCTTTTGAACGCAGGTAATACATACCGGTCTTCAATCCTTTCTGCCATGCGTAGAAGTGCATGCTGGACAATTTAGCCATGGTCGCATTTTCTACAAACAGGTTCAGACTCTGGCTCTGGCATATGAATGCTCCCCTATCGGCTGACATATCGATGATCGCCTTCTGGCTGATTTCCCAAACGGTCTTATATCTGTCTTTCAAATCCTGTGGCAATCCTTCAATATGCTGTACACTACCATTGCTGACGATCAGTGCTTCTTTCATTTCCTCATCCCAAAGGTTGAGGCGGATCAGGTCATTGAGCAGATGCTTGTTGACAACAATGTACTCTCCGGAAAGTGTACGACGTGTGTAGATATTGCTTGTATAAGGCTCGATACATTCGTTGTTACCGAGGATCTGGCTTGTTGATGCAGTTGGCATAGGTGCGATCAACAAACTGTTGCGCATACCATGTTTCTTAATGTTTGCTTTCAGTTCAGCCCAGTTCCAGCGATCAGATGGTTCTACACCCCACATGTCATACTGCAATTCACCTTTACTTGCAGGTGATCCTTCAAAAGTTTCATACGCGCCATCCCGTTTAGCAATGGCATTGGATTCGGTTACTGCTGCAAAGTATATAGTCTCAAATATCTCTTTGTTGAGTTTGCGAGCCTCCGGGCTGTCAAACGCAAATCCCATCATGATAAACGCATCCGCCAGACCTTGCACACCGATACCTATCGGACGGTGACGCATGTTAGAATTGCGGGCTTCCGGAATCGGATAGTAATTGACATCAATTACTTTGTTAAGATTGCGTGTTACAACACGGGTGATGTTGAACAACTGCTCGTGGTTGAATACACCATTTTCCACAAACTTTGGCAAAGCAAGTGAGGCCAGGTTACACACGGCAACTTCATCCGGTGATGTGTATTCCATGATCTCTGTACATAGGTTTGAAGACTTGATCGTACCGAGATTCTTTTGATTGCTCTTTTTGTTGGCTGCATCCTTGTACAGCATATAAGGGGTGCCGGTTTCAATCTGGCTTTCGGTGATAGCGCTCCAGATCTCTTGTGCTCTTACCACTTTCCGGGCTTTGCCTTCCTGCTCATACTTATGATAGAGGGCTTCGAACTCACCACCATAGGTATCACTCAGGCCAGGAGCCTCATTTGGGCAGAAGAGTGACCAGTTTTCATTATTCTTTACACGCTCCATGAAGAGATCACAGATCCAGAGTGCATAGAACAAATCACGTGCGCGCTGCTCTTCTTTACCATGGTTCTTCTTCAGTTCGAGGAATTCCATGATGTCAGCATGCCATGGTTCGAGGTATACTGCGAATGCTCCTTTGCGTTTTCCTCCTCCCTGATCAACATAGCGAGCGGTGTCGTTAAATACCTTGAGCATAGGGATGATACCATTACTGGTGCCACCTGTGCCTTTGATATAACTGCCTGTAGCGCGTACATTATGAATGCTTAGACCGATACCACCGGCTGACTGACTGATCTTAGCGCAACGGGAAAGGGTTTCGAAAATTCCGTCTATGCTATCTCCTACCATACTCAACAGGAAGCAACTGCTCAATTGCGGCTTTGGTGTTCCTGCATTAAACAACGTAGGTGTCGCGTGGATAAACCACTTTTCAGACATCAGATGATATGTTTCTATTGCAGATGCTATATCCTCACCGTGGATACCTACAGAAGCGCGCATCAACATATGCTGAGGACGCTCCACGACCTGGCCGTTCATACGCAACAGGTACGAACGCTCTAAGGTCTTGAAGCCAAAATAATCGAACGTAAAATCGCGGTCATAGATGATCGCGCTATCCAGTTGATCCGCATTGCGACGGATGATGTCCATCGTCATATCACTGATCAGTCCTGCCTGTTGTTTGGTGATCGGATCTACATAATTGTAGAG
>Ga0073902_10000681_pt1 | contig 19525 bp, 20 predicted proteins | sample KloWWTmeKNB19Kit_FD_66667 | JGI IMG/M metagenome (GOLD analysis project Ga0073902, IMG submission 66667) | Active sludge microbial communities from Klosterneuburg, Austria, studying microevolution and ecology of nitrifiers - Klosterneuburg... | ecosystem: Engineered > WWTP > Aerobic digester >...
AATACAAGCCAATAAGAAAATCGTCTGAGACTTGTCTACTTGTCTACTTGTCTACTTGTCTACTTGTCTACTTGTCTACTTGTCTACTTGTCTACTTGTCTACTTGTCTACCTCCAAGGAGCATCCATGCCAAACAAACTAGCCGTTGTCGCCATCGGCGGCAATGCGCTCATCAAAGACGACAAACGCGTCACGGTTGAAGATCAGGAAGTCGCGTTGCGCGAAACAGCCGTCCACCTCGCGGATATGATCGAGGCGGGCTGGGACCTCGCCATCGGTCACGGAAACGGACCCCAAGTCGGGTTCATCCTCCGCCGCTCGGAGATTGCCGCGAAAGTGGAAGGGATGCACGAAGTCCCGCTCGATGTCTGCGGCGCGGACTCACAGGGCGCGATCGGGTATGAATTGCAACAAGCGTTGCGAAATGAATTTTTCAAACGCGGTATCAACAAGAAAACCTGCACAGTTGTCACGCAAGTAATGGTTGATAAAGATGACGCCGCGTTCAAAAAACCGTCCAAGCCCATCGGCTCGTTCATGGATGAAGCCGAGGCGAAGCGACGCGAAACGGAGATGGGTTGGTCGGTGGTGGAAGACGCAGGCAGAGGCTGGAGAAGAGTCGTCGCGTCCCCGATGCCGAAAGAGATCGTCGAGTTGGACGCGGTGCGGACGCTTCTTTCCGCAGGGCAGGTTGTCATCACCGTGGGCGGCGGCGGAATCCCTGTGGTGGATCGCGGGGACGGCGAACTCGTCGGCACAGCCGCAGTGATTGATAAAGATTTTGCATCGTCGCTGTTAGCCAGTTCGATCAACGCTGAAATTTTTATCGTCGCAACGGCTGTTGAAAAAGTGGCGATCAACTTTGGCAAGCCCGACCAGCAATGGCTCGACAAAATGACTCTCGTCCAAGCGAAAGCATATCTCGCCGAAGGCAAACATTTTGCCAAAGGTTCGATGGCGCCGAAGATTCAAGCCGCGATCATGTATCTTGAAAATGGCGGCGGGGCGGCGATCATCACCAATCCCGAAAACATCGGCCGCGCGTTGAGGGGTGAAACAGGAACTTGGATAGTTCGATAGTTGGATAGTTTGTTAGTTTCTTGGTTGGGTGGTTGCGCGGTTTTGTGCCGATTAACCACCCAATTATTATGTAAAAGGAGGAACCCATGACAAAGATAAATCGGTTTGAGGATTTACAGAGTTGGCAAAAGGCGCGCCAGCTTGCCAACTATAATTATGACTTAACCGAATATCCAAAATTCTCAAAGGACTTTAAATTGCGCGATCAAATTCAAGGCGCGGCTGGTTCGGTGATGCACAATATCGCTGAAGGTTTCGATTCTGGAACCAATCCGAACTTTATCCGATTTCTGGAAATGTCGAGACGGTCTGCGAGTGAAGTACAATCCGAGTTGTATCTTGCCCTTGACCGTAAGTACATCACCGATGAAAACCTCAACACCGCCTATTCTCTTGCAACCGAAGCCAAGCGGCTCATCAATGGCATGATTGCTTATTTAAGGAAATCGTCACCGCCAAGCAAGTAACTACAAAACTATCAAACTACTAAACTATCAAACTCATGTCTCTTTCTCCCCGCGTTTTACTAAGCATAGATTACGAACCCGTCTTCGCGTTGTTCCGCCATTACGATCACATCCGCGACAAAGTGCTTCGCCGCGACATGGACAGCGGATTCACAGCCCGCGCGATTGATTCGATCCTCGACCAACTCGGCGATTCCAAAGCCAGCATTTATCTCGTCGGCGAAATTGCGGAGTGGTATCCTGACGTGCCGCAAAAAATTGTGGCGGCGGGACACGAACTTGGATTGCATTGCCAGTTCCATCGTCCGCTGGTGAAAGTGAATCAACTCGCCGATGACTTGCGCGACTCGTCCACATGGCGCGGACAATATAACGTGCAGGGCTATCGCGCCCCGATGGTCGGCATCAGCGAGCAGGCGTACCCGCTTCTCGAATCGTTCGGCTTCCAATATAGTTCGTCCATTTACGCGCCTGCAGGCACGCTGTTGAAAAAGGGAAGCATGTGGGAGATTCCCGTCAGCACGTGGCGCGCGCGCGACGCGCACGAAAATTTTGTCGCGCCGCGCGATTTCTCGTTCAAACTTTTATTGGGCGGCGAATTTCCTTATGGATCGAGTTTCAGCATCGGACTCATGGCGCGCCGCATTCTTTCCATTATTGAGGAAGAACTCAAGCGCGGACATTCCCCCGTCATCATCATGCACCCCTACGAATTGGTGACGCCTCCCTCCTCCTCGCGCCTCACACGCGACCTGATTCGGAATCCCCATCTCATCCCTTTCCTCTGGGACAAATCCCCATTTCTGCGCGACTTGCTGAAGAGTTTCCCCACGTCATCGTTGAAATCGTATCTTGATGAGACGATTGCAGTGAAAGGATGAAATCGTCCCGAAGGTTTTTGCAAAGAACATTGTTGCGCGATCTGAACCTTCGGGACGTTTTGCTGGCAAAGTTGATATCTCGGGGTTGCCTCTCTGCCCGATTCGGCGGGCTAAAGCCCTGTCTCAGTTCATGGAAGTCCGTTCAAGCGGACTCTCGTAAAGCGCTTATTGCGCGGACCAGCCCTGCTCGTTGAGAATGGCTGAGTAGTCACGTAAAATGAATAATCTTCAAATCAGAAAATTACCTCACGACTCTCCTCTGCGCGCGCCAGAGTCGCTTTCGTTTCCTGCGACCTTCACCGCCCTCGATTCGTGGACTGGACTTGTGCGAGAAATTTATGGCTACGAGACTCATCGCTTTGAAGCCGTGAAAAATAATGAAGTGACGGGCATCCTTGCTCTCACGCATGTACAGCATCCCATCTTTGGGAATTATCTGGCGACTTCGCCGTTCGGGAGTTTTGGCGGGTTTGCATTTTCCTCCGCCGAAGCGCAAGATTCGCTTTTGAAAGAAGCTCAGAAACTGGCGGATGACTTGAACGTTGACTATGCCGTCGTTCGATTTATAGAAGATGATAATGCTCCCTTATCTACTTGGATTCAAAACCCGATTTACTCCACCTACTTGATTGACCTCCCATCTAACCCCGAAGACTTGATGCAAACATTTGGTCATCAGCATCGCAAGCACACACGTCAATCGCTGAGAAAGGGATTCAAAGTCCAGTTTGGACATCTCGAATTGCTGGATGAAACCTACGAGGCGTTGGCGCGAAGTATGCACGAGCTCGGCTCGCCGTATCACTCGAAAAAATATTTGCGGACGATGGCATCCTTGCTTGGCGAAAACCTTGAATTTGCCGTGATAAAAGATGGGAAGGATTCCCTCGTGGGGAGCGCAGTCCTTGCCTATCACGGAACGACTGCCACGAATTTGCACGCGAACATTCTACAAAAATATCGTTCAGACTACGCGGGCGAATGTTTGTACTGGAACATCCTTGAGCATTACATTCAAAAAGGAATCAAAATCTGCGACATGGGGCGAAGCCTCAACGGTTCGGGTAATGAAACGTTCAAGTTCAAGTGGAAGCCGCGAAAGATTCCGCTGGCGTATTGGTATTATCTGCCAAAGGGCGGACACATCCCTGAGTTGAATCAGAAAAGCCCGAAGTTCCAGTTTGCGATCTGGCTGTGGAAGCGCTTGCCCACCTTCGCGGTGCGGATGTTGGGTCCGCATTTGATTCGGGGGATCGTGTAATTCATGAAGAGGCAAACCTGTGTGTCTGCCCAGAGACATTGGTCAATGCCTAACGAATCGTCAGCGTCTGTTTCGCCAGCGCTTCTTTCGGCAAAACACTCCCCGCATGGCTCGCCACTACCTCCCCATCCTTCATTACAAACCGCAAACTCTCTTGATCTGCCAGCGAGCGCAAATCCTCGAGCGGATTTTTTTCGTGAACGATCAGATCGGCGACCTTGCCCGCTTCGAGCGTGCCCAGCCACGCATCCCAGCCGAGGGCTTTCGCCGCGTTACTCGTCGCCGCGACGAGCGCTTCCATCTTCGATAGTCCCGCCTGCTCCATCCAATGGATTTCGAGCGCGTTCTCGCCGTGATAATTCAACGGCGTGCCCACATCCGAACCCATCGCGATCCGCACGCCCGCCTCGTATGCCGTCTTCAAACTTTTCGTCGCATCGCCCTGCGAATCGATATTCTTGCGCATGATCCAGCCGGGGACGTTTGAGTTCTCCGCCAAAATAATATCCCAGCCCACTTTCAAGGTTGGCACCAAAAAGACCCCGCGCTGTGCCATCAGGCGGATCACGCCCGGGTCGCGATACAAATACGTGCCGTGTTCCAGCGTAGTCACGCCCGCCTCCACGGCTTTGCGAATCCCATCGATACCGTGCGCGTGCATCGCCACCGGCTTGCCAAACTTTTTTGCCTCATCCACCAGCGCCTGAATTTCATCCGAATTGAAATGCGTCACACCGGGCGCGCCGCCCTCCACCAGCGCCGCGCCGGTCACGCCCATCTTGATCACATCCGCGCCGTGCTTCACCTGCTCGCGCACCGCCTTACGCACCTCATCCACGCCGTCTGCCACGCGATACATGCCCGCGTAATAATCCGCGCCTGCTTCGGTGATGGAAATGAATCGGCCTGCCAAACACATGCGCGGGCCGGCAAAGTCGCCGCGTTGGATCGAACGACGGACATCGAATTCGAGTTCGCTCCACCCGCCCAGGTCGCGCACGGTGGTGATTCCCGCCGCGAGATTTTTTTGCGCATTCGAGAGGATCTTCAACGCCATCTGCCCCGTCGGCGCGTAGAACTGACTGTCCGCTTCACCGGAGCCGGAGAGATGCACGTGCGCGTCGATCAGCCCTGGAAGGACGTACGCGCCGCTCAAATCGAGCGTGATGGATTCGCCACCCGCTTCACTCTCCCAATTGGAGGCTGGTCCGGCGTAGGAAATTTTTCCACCTCGTATGGCAACGACCGCGTCTGCGACCGGCTTGCGCCCGGTCCCGTCAATAAGGGTGAGGTGTTTCAGGAGGGTATCCATATCGAGGTCCCGAAAGAAGCGGGTTTACATCCAGCTCCATTGTATCCGCAAAACAAAAACCCGCCACAAGGGGCGGGCAGTGTGCCGAGGGGGAGATTCGGACTCCCGACCAAGGGCTTATGAGTCCCCTGCTCTACCACTGAGCTACCTCGGCGTAAGGAGAGCGGCGCAAATATTACTATGGGAGATAGGGTTTGTCAACACAAGCAGAATCTTGCATGGAGTGGGATATAATTAATTCGAAATAGGAGCCGCATGAAGATTCTCGTCATCAACAACGATCTTATGGAGCGAACGGTCATCCAACAGGTGTTACAGGTGAACGGTCATGAGATCGTTCTTGCGGATAATAGCGACGCCGCCTGGAAACTCCTGCACAGCGAGGAGATCCGCTTTGTCATTGCCGATCGCATCGGAACGGATATCGATGAACAGGGTTTCATCCGACGCGTGCGCGACGCGCGCCCTCCGTATTACATCTATATCCTGCTCATCACGCAAAAGGTGCAGGAATCGGATGTGACCACCCCGCGCACCGGCGCAGACGACTACTTGCGCAAGCCCATCGTCCCTGTGGAATTGAAATCGCGCGTTAACATCGGCGAACGCATTCTCAGTTTGGGCGACCGTCTCGTGCAGGCAAAAGACACGCTCGACCACACTGCCATGCTCGATAACCTGACCGGCGCCTTGAACCAGAATGCGTTCGTTAACCTGGCGCGCGGCGAATTGGAACGCGCCCGCCGCAACCAGTCTTCGCTCAGCCTGATCGCCTTCCATGCCGATAATTTCAAAGCCATCGTCGACCAGCATGGCAGAAGCGTCGGTAACGATGTGTTGACGCTCATCGCGCAGGGCATTCGTGAAAAGAGCAGGCCCTACGACGGGCTTGGGCGTTATGAAGGCGACACCTTCATCCTCATCCTGCCGGGCGTGGTTGGCGCGGAGGCGGAAAACGTGGCGGGGCGCATCCTCAAAGGCATTGCTCATACAAAAATAACATTGCTGGACGACACCGAGTTAAAAGTCGACTTAAGTGTGGGAATCGTTTCTTCGGGGCGCATCACCGCATCCACGGAGATCGAAGCGTTGATGAATAACACACGCGAAGCGCTCGCTCTTGCCAAACGCGCCGGGGACAATCAGATCTATACGATCTACGTGTAAATCTACCGCAAAACGACTTGTAAGACGAACAATGCCACCATCCCTGCCAGGATGGTAACCAGTGTATTTCGGCTTACCCCTGCGACGATCACCGCGAATAACCCAGCCAGCAGGCGATGGTTATCCAGCGAAATCTCGAAACTACCGGATCTGATAAACAACTCCGGGAATACAATGGCAGACAGCGCCGCTGGGGGAACATAGTGCAACGCCTTTCGCATCGTTTCCGGGATGTGGAGCCTGCCGAACGCGTAGATGAGCGAGAACCGTATCCCGAACGTGATTAACCCACCCACCAGCATCACAAGCCAGATAGTCATTGATTCTCCCGGAGGTTATTCATCGACAGAGTTACGCAGGTTGGCTTGAATCGGCAGTTTCTCGTCGGAGGTCGATTTCATCCGCTTCTCCAAAAACGTTCCAACAGCGATGCCGACCAACGCCGCGACGATCAATCCCAATTTGTACGGAAGCGAATACGCGGCAAGCGCCACACATCCCGCCGATAACGCCGCCGTAACCGCCGGTCGGTTCTTCAACACCGGCACGACCATCGCGATAAATGTCAATGGAAGCGCGAAATCCAGCGACCATGAATCGGGAATCGCCGCGCCGAGGAAGATTCCCAGCGCGGTGCTGATCTGCCAGTTGATCCACAACGCGGCTCCCGCGCCGAACAGGAACCAATGACTGAACGGTTTGATTCCTTCATTTTCATAATGGTTGATGCTGGGCGCATACGCCTCGTCGGTGAGCAGATAGCTCACCAGCATTTTCCAGCGCGTCGAAACGGAAGCAAGATAGGGGGCGAGCGAAGCGGAATACAGCATGTGCCGCAAATTCACAACGGCAATCGTCAGCACGATCACAAAACCCGGCGTTGAATCCTTTGCAAGCTGCGCCGTGATGAATTGCGCCGACCCCGCAAACACCATTGAAGACATCATCTGCGCCGCGGCGGCGGACAGCCCGGCGTCTAACGCCAGCGCGCCGTAGATCATGCCGAACGGGAAGACACCGATCAACAGCGGAATTTCGGCGCGGATGCCCTCCCAAAAATATTTTCTTTGTTCATTCATAGCTGTGAAGTATAGCCGAGAACTTTCCCCACACCATCACAAGACCGGGTTCCACCTCAGCGAAAGGAATATCGCAACAAGGATCAACAGCGCGCCGAGCGCGTTGAAGAAGGCGCTGATCTCCGTCGTTTCACGCGTGACGACAAGATACGTTGGCAGGTTGCGGAATACATTTTGCAATTCGCGCGCGCTGGTTGCCGCGTAATACGCGCCCCCCGTCATCTCGGCGACCTGCTTCAACGTGACCTCGTCCAGTTCCCGGCGGAAACCTCCGCCACCGCCGCCGCCAAAACCCAGCCCGAAGCCGGGTCCGCCAAATTGATCGCTCTCTGAAAATGCATCGCCGCAGTTCATTGGGGACGTGTTGTTGACCGTTCCGAACCCGATCGTGTACACGCGAATTCCGCGCGCAGCCGCCTCGTTTGCGGCATTGAACGGCGTGGGTCCCGCGTTATTCGAGCCATCGGTGAGCAGGACGATGATGTGTGGCGCGAATTCTCCCTCGGGTGGAGGTTGCGGATCCGCGTTCAATTGCGTCGGTGGGATGCGGCTGTCAATTTCCGCAATGGCGTCAATGGAACGGAGGATGGCGCTTCCGATCGCCGTGCGACGCGCGGGAAAAAGATTCTCAATCGCGTTGACGAGCAAATCCCTGTTTTTTGTGGGCGGTTGGATAAGTTCGGCAAAACCAGCAAACGCCACGATGCCGATCTGGGCGTCTTCATTGCGACTCTGAACAAACTCAATCGCGGCTTCTTGCGCGGCGATCAAGCGATTCGGGGGAATATCCGTCGAACACATGCTTCGAGAAATATCGAGCGCGAGGATGATCGTGGCGCGGTTGGATGGGACAACGATCTCAGCAGTGGGTCGGGTCAATGCGAGGATCAAACTTGTCAGCGCGAACAGGAATAGGATGAAAGGCGCGTGCCTCCGCCATTGTGATTGATGCGCCGCCGCTTCCCTCACCAGTGACAGGCTCGAATAGCGGATGACGAACGGCTTGCGCCGGCGCAAAATCCATACATAGGCAATTGCGAGGAGCGGGATGAGGAACAACAAATAGAGCGAGGATGCCCACAACATGTTCATGGGATGCGTCCAAACCAGAGGAGCGAGAGCGCGCCGCCGAGGATAAAGAGCAGAATCCCCAGCCCCGCGAGAATCGAGGTGATTTCCATTTCTTCTTTTTTGATGGCAAGTTTGGGTTGAAGGTCGTCGTAGATCCGTTGCAAGTCTTGCTCGTTGCCCGCGTTGTAATAGACTCCGCCAGTTGTCGTCGAAATATCTTGCAGGATCGGCTCATTGAGTTGCGAATGGGCGGTGATTCCATCCACGGTGATGGTTGCTCCCGCCACTGTGCCGATGCCAACCGTGTAAATGCGGACTCCAAAATCTGCGGCAATATCCGCCGCGGCGACCGGGTCGGGGTCCTGGTTGTTTTCGCCGTCGGTGAACAGGACAATCGCCGAGTACGGATACCATCCTTCAGGAAGCGCATCGGTCTGAGGCGCGGCATCCGCTTGCGGCTGGGATATGTCGGGGATATTATTCGCGCTCAAGAACGGCGGGTCGCCAGCATCTACAACAATCGTGTTAAGCGCCACGAGAATTCCATTTCCAACCGAGGTGCCGCGTCGAGGCACGAGGCGCTCGATGGTGTCGACGATCTCGCCGCGTTCGCCGGTTGGGTTTTGCACCGTGATGCCGCCATCGCTGAACGCCACCACGCCGATCTTCACGCTTGTGGGTTGCTTCTTTACGAATTCGAGCGCGGCCGCTTTTGCGGCTTCCATGCGGGTCGGTTTCAAATCATCCGCCGACATGCTTCCCGAAACGTCAAACGTGAGGATGACTGTGCCTTCGATCCTAGGCAAACTGACTGCAGCTTGCGGGCGCGCGAGAGAAAGAATCAGAATCGTAATGCCGAAGAGAAAAAGGATTGCGGGGAATTGACGCCGCGTGAATGCGCTGCCAGACGAATCATGCAACGCGCCGAAACTCCCGTAACGCGCGGCGGCTTCACGTTTCCGTTTTTGGATTCGTTGATATACCCAAACCAACAACGGAACGAGTAATAAAAGATAGAGGAGGGATGACCAGATGAAGGACATAAAATTCAGAGAGTAGAGAGTAGAGAGTAGAGAGTAGAGAGTAGTCATCTACTCTCTACTTATCTACTCTCTATTTATCTAATTTCTTCTAACCTGTTGCCTCTGCTTTGCAAACCGCACGATCGAACGGACGAGATCGTCTTCCGTGGAAAGCGATAACACATCCACGCCTGCGCGATGGAACGCCTCGTTCAAATTTTTCTCGCGTTGTTGCGCGGCGGCGAAGAACCGTTTACGGAATTTCGCATCGCGCGTATCCACGAACATCTGCGCGCCCGTCTCGGCATCTTCCATCACCACCATGCCGACATCGGGCAATTCCTCCTCGCGCGGATCATACAGCCGCACCGCGATCACCTCATGCCGCTGAGCCAGCAAACTCAGCGAACGCTCCCAGCCCGGCTCACTGATGAAATCGGAGATGACGAACACCAGCGAACGCCGCTTGATGGAATTCAACGCGCCGTCTAAAAAGGATTTGAGACTCGTAAACGACGCGCGCGCGAGACGCGGCTGTTTCATCATATCGTTGACCAGACGCAACACTTGAATTTTCCCGCCTCGCGCCGGGACCGTGTGCTGGATTCCGCTCCCGAACATCATCGCCCCCACGCGATTCCCATGCCGCGTCAGCAACCTTGCAAGGACAGTCACAAAATCGGTGAGCGTCGTCCGCTTTTCGCGCAGGGTTTGAGTCGTGCCAAAATCCACCGACGGACTCAGATCAAGCAGGAACCATGCGGTGATCTCGCGGTCTTCATTATATTGTCGAATGTACGGCGTATCCATCCGCGCGGTGACGTTCCAATCAATATAGCGGATATCGTCGCCGGGCTGATACTCGCGCAGGTCGGCAAAGTCCACGCCAAAGCCATAGAACAGCGTGCGATAATCGCCCTGCAACAAACCATCCAGACGGCGGATGACATTCCAATCGAGGCGCAGCAACACCTGTTCAGGCGTTGCTGTTGACGTTGACATGTTCATGCAAAGGCGCCACAGGGATGGGAATGCGGTCAAGAATTTTATTCAACAAAATATCGCCCGTCACATTTTCGGAGAGGGCTTCGTAAGACAACACGATGCGATGGCGCATCACATCCAGCGCCATGTCCAACACATCTTGCGGGAGGGCATAGTTGCGTCCGCGCACGAAGGCGAGCGCGCGCCCGGTGAGGATCAAGTTGATCGAAGCGCGCGGACTTGCTCCAAACATGATAAATCGTTCCAACTCCTTCAAACCAACCTCGGAGGGTTTGCGCGTCGCGCTCACCATGCGGACGGCGTATTCCATCAACGCGGGGTCAACGTACACTTTGTCCACTTCTTTTTGCAACGCCACCAATTGATCGGTGGTCAACACTTTTCTCACGGCTTGCAGCGCGGCGGTCATCCGCTCGACGATGACGAATTCTTCCGTCGCAGAGGGGTAACCAACTAACACTTTGAGCATGAAGCGGTCCACTTGCGCTTCGGGCAGCGCGTACGTCCCCTCCGTCTCGATGGGATTCTGAGTCGCCAGCACCAAAAACGGATTCGGCACGCCATGCGTTTCGCGCCCGATGGTCACTTGGCGCTCCTGCATCACTTCAAGCAACGCGCTCTGCACTTTGGCGGGCGCGCGGTTGATCTCATCTGCCAGCAAAAGATTCGTGAACACGGGACCCAGCGACGTTTCAAACTTTCCCGTCTTCTGATTGTAGATGCGCGTGCCGACCAGATCGGCAGGGACGAGATCGGGCGTGAATTGGATGCGCTTGAACTCGCCGCCAATTGCCTCCGCAAGAGTCTTAATCGCCATCGTCTTTGCCAGCCCCGGCACGCCCTCGACGAGGATATGTCCACGCGCCAGTAATGCGACGATCATCCGCTCGAGCAAATGATCCTGCCCAACAATGACCTTCTTCACCTCATATAAAACTTTCTCCATCGGCGTGCGGTTTTCAGACGAATTTTGTGCCATGAAATTCTCCTAGCTGTCCAGTGATTGTGGTCTCGGCTACTTGCGCTCGGCCACCGAATCGAACAATTCTCCTAATTCTCTAATTCTCTAATTCTCACCCCTCAATACGGAGGCGACCCGCCCCCACCAGCCGCCGCGCCGATCGGCACGGCAAACCCGATCCCAATAAAATAACCGTTCTCCGCCGGGCTGACGATGCCCGTGACAATGCCGATCACATGCCCATTGCGATTCAACAGCGGACCCCCCGAATTGCCCGGGTTTGCCGCCGCGTCGAATTGGATCAACCCCTCGATCTCCTGGTTACTGCCGGGAATGTGAAACGTGCGATCGAACCCCGAGATCACGCCGGCGCTCATCGAAGCGAACAAGCCCAGCGGATGCCCCACCGCATACGCCTCATCGCCGATACGCATCGCGGCGGGATTCCCCAACACGGCAGGCGCCCACGTTTGCGGCAATACCTGCGGCTGCAAAACGGCGATATCCATCTCGGGATATTGCTCCACTACCACAGCAAGAGACTCACTACCATCCATAAACAAGATGCGAACTTCGGCGGCGCCATCGACCACATGCAGGCTGGTAAGAATCTGCCCGCTATCGTTGAAGATCACGCCGCTTCCAAGTGAATCATCCTCGTTATTGTTCGCATTCGGTCCCCGCGACTCTATCGCCACCAACGAAGGCAGGATGATCTGATACACATCCGCTGAAAATGCCGCGCGCGGCGTGGCAGAAGCAAGCGCGTCGGCAATCGACTGGTTCACTTCGGTTTGAGTCATTGGATTGGATGGGAAAAGAAAATAAAAAAGACCAACAGCCAGCAACGCGGCAAATACCCCCGAAGCGAACGGCAACACCGCCCGCACCCGACTTCGCAACCTCGCCAACCGTGAAGTATTTGCTTCGGTCATGGTGTTGTGGATTATATGCCCAGACGCCCCCAGCCTGAAAAGATTTACCTTTTTCTCATGTCGACATTTCATACGCCGCATCGAACAGGAGGAACAACGCTTTTTGCGCGGGATGAAGATCGGACGCCATGCGCCACTCTCCCCCGTACAGTTGGTCGGCAATAGCGAACATCGCCAAGCCTGCGACTCCATTTGCCGTAGCCACCGCCAACATCGCCGCCGCTTCCATGTCTACTGCAAGGATTCCCTGTTGTTGGTATTCAAGCACATCCTTGCGCAGTTCGCGGAACGGGGCATCGGTTGTCCATGTGACACCGGGGTGATGAGGTTGATTTTGTTTCGTGAGAAGTTGACGGATGCTTGCAACCAGCGCCGGTGAAGAATCAACGCTCCGTTTTGGCGGGAGGTAATGCGGCGAAACCCCCTCGCCGCGAATGACGCTGGTTGCAACAACGAGACTGCCTGTGGTCAATTCGGGCTGTAATCCACCAGCCATGCCGATCAAAATAAATTGCTGAACGCCAAGCGCGGCGAACTCGTCTGTCAACCCGCCGATAACGGGAGAGCCGATGCCAAAGTTTGTGGAGAGGGCAACGCGTCCGTTCGCGCGTTTGAGGAGATAAAACTCGCCGAGAAAACCTTTGATCTGTTTCACCGAATGTTTCCGCAAAACATAATCTGCCAAACTTTTCTGCGGGGCAAAGATGACCGCGCGTGGCGGGGGAAAATCAGCGAGTTGCCCGTTTGCGCGGCGATAGGCGAGGAGCGTGGAAGGGGTGAGGATGGGTTGGGATGAGCAGGGCATGGTTTTGCAATCATAACTATGGTCGAAGGTTGAAGGTCGAGGGACGGCTTGCGATGAGAAAGATGATGGCTTGAATTATCTCACCAACCAGCGCGGCGTAGATGGCGCCTTGAACTTGAAATATTGGAATGAGCCAGAGAGATAGCGCGAGACATGCCGCCAGCGAAACGGCTGTCGCTTTGACGAGGAGGGTTTCGCGGCTTTGGGCAATGAGGTGATAGGAGATGAACGAGGAAACCGTGTAGGGAATCAGACTCCAGCCGAAAAGAGAGAGGTAGTTTGTGGCAGAGATAAACTCATTACCGTAAATAATGGAGATGATGAGATGAGGGAACACGGTAAGCGCAATCGATAGGAGAAGGCTGACAACGATGAGGAGGATAAATCCCTGGCGGAAGGAATATGCCGCTTCAGGCGCGCGGCGCGAGAGGATGGGGAGCAACGCGCCCAGGATGGCGTAATGCCCAAGTTTGAGTCCGTCCACGATGCGGGTGACGGAGGAGAAGATGCCTGTGGCAGAGTCGCCGAGGAGGAGGGTTGTTGTGAGGACGCCGAGTCGTTGCGAGAGGACGAGGAGAAACGTCAGCGCGGCGAGGGGGAGGGTCAGTTTGAGGAGGGGAAAGATGTTTGGGAGGGGAATCAGGTTGAAGTCGGGGAGGGAGGCGTTGCACAGGAGGTAGGAAAAGGCGGCGGTGAGGAAATGTCCCATAAGGAGATAGAGGATGAGGGTGGAGATATCCAAGGAAAAGAACGCGGCGATGAGTTGAAGAATGCCGTGGATGAGGCTGAGGGCGAGAACAAGATCCATGCGTTCGCGCGCGCGGAGGATGGCGTTGGCAATGGAAAAAAGGGCGAGGGGAAAAAGGGACAGCGAATAGAGGAGGAGTGGCGAATTTGGTTTGAGAATCAATGTGACGATCACCCAAAGGGCAGAGAGCGCGAGTTGCAGGGCGAGCGATTGCGCGATGAGACGCGGCGCGGGCGCGCGATTGAGTTCTCGAATGAGGGTTGTGTCGGCGCCGAAGTTGGTGAAGGTGTTGCCGAGTAGGATGATCGCGGCGATGAAAGTGAATTGTCCAAAGTCGGCGACGCCGAGACGGCGGGCAAGCAGGGCAATGAACAGGATGGAAAGCGCCTGCGTTGTGATGCGGGCGAGGAGCAGGTGGAGGGAGTTGCGTTGGAGTCGAGAAATCATTTCATCACAAAGGACACGAAGCGCGCAAAGTTTACAGGCGTTAAACCTTCGCGACCTTTGCGCCCTTCGCGGATTCGCGCGGATGGGTCTAAAAATTCGTGACGCCGCGCCAAGCAGCGGCAGTCTGTGGCAAGTCGTGGCAAGGTTTCTTTGCGCATGTTGTACTTATGCCCAAAACGGGAAAGCCTTTTTATTTTTGCCCAAGAGTTACCATCGTGAAATCACCCCAATATTTGAATGGGAATTTTGATTCGACGAGGTCGTCGAGTTTGCCGAGGAGGTCGAACAGGCGCGGGCGTTGGATGGCGAAATCTTTGTTGGTGGCGGGCGGCGTGATGACCGACAATGCGCGGATCGATTCGATTTGAACACTGTTCCCCCACGCCTGGGCAACTTGTTTGGGCGTGTAATAGTACACGGGATAGTTAAGCCCTTCCTTGAATACGGTGGATTTGCCCGCAAAGCGGCGGGTGGCGAGTCTGAATCGTCCGCGCAGGAGCATGGCGGATTCCCACAGGCAGAAGGGCGGCATGAGCGCCCAAATAATTTTGGCGTTGGGGTTGAGCAGTGGGCGGACTTCGTCGGCGACGAGTTTTAGATCCGCGACGCAGTTCAAGCCGCCGAAGTTGGAGAATGCGCAATCGAACTGGGCTTTGCCGAGTTTGCCGAGTTTGGTATACGAGAGATGTTCGAAGGTGGCTGTGTTCTCCAAGCCGAGTTGTTTTGCTTTTTCGGCGGCGCGTTGCAACATGCCGTCTGAAATATCCACGCCGCGCGCGGTGTAGCCGTGTTGGGCGAACCAGAAAGCATCTGTGCCTGTGCCGCAGGCGAGGTCGAGGATACGCGAGCCTTGCGGGAGCAATGAGGCGACGTGGGTATAGACCTTGCGTCGCATCCGCTGGAGGTTGGGGTTGTTCTCGATGAATTCGTCGTATTTGTCGGCGTTGCGGTTGTACGCTTCTGCGACGGTGGCGAAGGGGGTGTTGGATACATTGTTCATTGATGTTCCTCATTTGCTATCGCTTGTGTCGGCGGGCTTACACAGATTAGACTTTATCGGAATTAAGTTGAAAAATATTTGGGCGCTGATTCACGCAGAAAACGCAGATTTTTCCGCGTCCCATTTTTATTTCTGCTAGAGTCTATTAACAAAGCCAGGTTGTGTCAAATGATTCACTTTCCCGCCTGGGGTAATTGCATTTGAAAATCCTGGCGTCCAAAACCTGGCTTTTTATTTCCGAATCCGCTAATCCCCACAGATTCACGCTAATCGTTCTAAACATTAGCGCAGATTGGCGCAGACTTGTACTGAGCCTGTCGAAGTATTCGCGAACGAAAAATCCAAATGGGATAGCCTTACTTTCCCGCCACGCTTCTCCAAACCACGTTTAACACTTCGAGGGCGGTCATGCGATGGATCTCTTTGGCTTCATCGGTGAGATAGATATCGCCTTGCAGGGGACGGTCGTCTCGCGTGTATAGTCCGCGATTGGGGAGGCGCTCAACCGCCGCCCAAAAATTCCACAACGGCAGATCATATTCCGAAGCGAGCAGCGCCATATCCTCGTTGACGCGCTCGTCTTTTTCGCGGTTATCGGCTTTGGTGGCAAGGATGGGGATCACGCCTGCATCCATGAGTTGTTCGATGATTTTTCGCAGGTACTCTGTGTTGCGCGATTCGAAATGCGTGCCGATCTGAATGATGACGAACGACGGGCGATGGATTCGCAGTTCACATTCGACGGGCGTTTCGGCAAAGGTGCAATCATATTTTCCTTGATGCCATTGAATCCATAACAACGCGCCGGGGGTTGTGCCGTCTTGCGCGGCGGGGCTTTCGCGATTGAATGAGCCGCGAAAGTTGTCCACGGTCTTTTGCAAATCGGGGGGTAAACTAGCAAATAAAGATTCATCTGTTTCAAAGACGCCGAGAAATTCTTCGGGTCGCGCCTGACAGTCGCCGAACAATGAAAACGCGCGCGGGTCGTTGCCGAGTTTCAAGCCGCGTTCGTAAACTTTTTGCAAACTTAGGTCTATGTTGGTTGGGATGACTGGCATATCTTTCCAATCGAGAATTGAGAGAATTGGAGAATTGGGGATTGTTGGTGTGGAGACTGGGGGCTGGAGACTTGGTGTAGTGGTTGGTAATTGGTAATTCGTAATTTGAGTCGCTGTCAGAGTGGGAGAGGTTGAGGCGGGCGAGGCAGGCACAACGGTAGAAAGAGGCGTTGCAGTCGCGCATGCCGTCAACAATACACAGTACGAAATACGCAGTAAAAATTTCATCACATCAGAGTATATCCAAAGTTATGTTAAACTCACGCCATGACTTATCAGGGACTCATTCACACATACGGACATCTGCTCGATCTCCCGATTCATTCGCGGACTGTCAGCCTGCTCGAGGGGCGGACGCCTTTAATCAAAGCTGACAATTTATCGCGCCAACTCGGCGGCGGATTCGAGTTGTTCATCAAGTACGAGGGACTCAACCCGACGGGTTCGTTTAAAGATCGGGGCATGACGGCGGCGGTGAGCGAAGCGCTGGGGCGCGGCGCGACGACCGTGATCTGCGCTTCGACGGGCAACACTGCCGCATCTGCCGCGGCATACGCGGCGCGGGCTGGGATGAAGTCCATTGTGTTGATTCCGCAGGGCAAAGTGGCGGCGGGGAAACTGGCAGGCGCGATTGCCTACGGCGCGCAAGTGATTCAAATTGACGGTTCCTTCGACGACGCGTTGACGATGGTGGTTGAGATCACTAACAAGCATCCGATCTGTTTGGTGAATTCGATCAATCCGTATCGCATCGAGGGACAGAAGACTGCCGCGTTTGAAATTGTTGATGAACTGGGGTCCGCGCCTGATTGGTTGTGTTTGCCAGTGGGCAATGCGGGCAACATCACGTCGTATTGGGCGGGGTTTAAACAATATTGCGGACTGAAGTCCGCAGTCCTGTCCTCGCTCCTGCCGAAATTATTAGGAGTGCAGGCGGCGGGGGCGGCTCCGTTGGTGTTGGGGCATGCGGTTGAAAACCCTGAAACGGTTGCAACGGCGATCCGCATCGGCAAGCCCGCGCGTGGGGAACAAGCCTTGCAAGCGGCGGAAGAATCAAATGGGCGGATCATCGCGGTGACCGACGATCAAATTTTGGATATGCAGAAGTTGCTGGCAAGACTCGAAGGGATTTGGGTCGAGCCTGCGTCGGCGGCGGGGCTTGCAGGGTTGGCGCAAGAGGTTGCAAGTGGAAAGTTGAAAGTTGAAGGAAAGCGCGTGGTTGCGGTTTGCACGGGTCACGGATTGAAAGACCCAGAGATTATCACGAAGGATATGCAGAAGCCGATTGTCGTGCCGCCGAGGTTGGATGCGTTGGAAGAAATTATTTTGAGAAATTAACCGCTAAGAGCGCAAAGAACGCTAAGAAAACCTTTTTAATACCTTCGCGACCTTAGCGCGCTTCGCGGTGAAAACGAATTATGAATATCACGATCAAAGTCCCCGCCACATCTGCCAACTTGGGACCAGGGTTCGACACCCTCGGTCTTGCGTTGGATTTGTGGAATGAGACAACCATCACGCCTGCGAAGGAATTCGCGGCGCAAGTCAGCGGCGAAGGGGCGGGCAAACTTGCTTTGGGGAAAAATAATCTCCTCGTTCGCGCGGCGCAGAGGTTGGCGGAACGCGCGGGGTGGTCGCTGCCGCCGTTTCATGCGGGGTGCGTGAATCGCATCCCGTTATCGTCGGGGATGGGGTCGTCGTCTGCGGCGATTCTCACGGGGTTGCTGGCGGGGAACGCGTTGCTGGGGAATCCCTTATCGCGCGACGAGATTTTGAATCTTGCGTGTGAAATGGAGGGGCATCCTGATAACGTCGCGCCCGCGCTGTTGGGAGGGTTGGTTGTCTCGACGATAGAGCAGGGAAAAGTTATCGCGCGGCAAATTCCAATCCCGGGCGGGCAGGGAGGGCGCGTAGGCGCACCCCTTCAGATTACGATTGTGTTGCCCGATTTCTATATCCCTACCAAACAGGCGCGCGCGGCGTTGCCGAAAAAAGTATCGATGAAGAGCGCGATACACAATATCAGCCGCGCTGCGTTGGTGGTTGAGGCGTTGCGAATTGGCGATTTGGGTTTGCTCGGCGATGTGATGACTGACACATTGCATCAGCCGTATCGGTTGAGGTTGATCCCCGGGGCGCAATCTGTGATGGAGGCGGCGAGGGAGGCTGGGGCGAGCGCGGTGGCGCTGTCGGGGGCGGGTCCGAGTGTGATCGCGTTTTCCGCTGGCGAGGCAGGCGTGGGTGAGGCGATGAAGCGCGCGTTTGAGGCGGCGGGACTCGAAGCGCGGATTTTTTGCCTGGGGGTGTCGAGTCGAGGGGTGGAGGTTGAGAATAGAGAATAGAGAATAGAGAATGGAGAATGGAGAATAGAGAATAGAGAATGGAGAATAGAGAATGGAGAATGGAGAATGGAGAATAGAGAATGGAGAATAGAGAATGGAGAATGGAGAATAGAGAATGGAGAATAGAGAATGGAGAATGGAGAATAGAGAATGGAGAATGGAGAATGGAGATTGAGGAGGATAGGAGAATTGGTTGGCGGTTAGGAGTGATTCCACTCGTTGGCGAATTTTAGAATGCGCGGGCGGATGTACCAGGCGAAGGGGTTGGCGACGGGGCGGCGGTCTTTGATGAGTTGCATCGCGTCTTGGGGAGTGAAGCCCTGCGCGATGAGAACGCACGCGCCCATTGCGGGTCCGCGGTGACGACCGTAGGCGCAATGGGCGTAGACTTTGCCGCCGCTTTGAATCGTTTCGAGGGCGGTTTGCGCGCCGAGAATCAAATTGGGAATGGAGATCGGGAAGAAGGGGCTGTCGATCGAGCGGAGCCACAGGGCGTTGATCGGTTCATGGTGGGCGTCAAGCGAGGGCCCGAGCGTGAAGCGCATGTTGATGATGAGTCGGACGCCGAGTTCGCGCAGGCGATCGTAGTCGCGCTGGAAAGGCATGTTGCCGACGAACAGATCGTCGGTGATCTGAGAGATGTTCATGCGAGGAATCGTATCATAATTTTTTCGTCTGATCGGCGGGTGAATTCCTGCTACAATGTCGATCATCAAAACCCAGCCACGGATACTTCGATGGGCTAGTATAAGCTTCACGAATTCTCGTAACTACTCAGCCTGGGAACATGTCGCTGCGAGGCGCTCTTGGTTTTGCCGAAGCAGTCCCCCAACGCCGGGAGATTGCTTCCCTTCGACAGGCTCAGGACAGGCGTCGGGACCCCG
>Ga0073902_10000683_pt1 | contig 19490 bp, 14 predicted proteins | sample KloWWTmeKNB19Kit_FD_66667 | JGI IMG/M metagenome (GOLD analysis project Ga0073902, IMG submission 66667) | Active sludge microbial communities from Klosterneuburg, Austria, studying microevolution and ecology of nitrifiers - Klosterneuburg... | ecosystem: Engineered > WWTP > Aerobic digester >...
TCATGGATTTCGGTTACAATCATAATCAGCAGTACGAGTAACCCAAATGAAAATCCAGCCGGCTGGCAGATCAGACCTAATCCTTTCAAGGATGTGTTCAGCATCTACGGTGAGCCATCGACGGCAGGTGAAGTCACTATCTCCCTGATGGATGTACATGGCAGAGTAATATCACGTCAGGAGTGGGTCTACTCATCCGGTCAGGCTACCAAAATATTCAATGAAGGAGACTTACCTCAGGGCTTGATTCTGGTTGTAATCCAGGACAAAGAAACCAGGACTGTACTGAAGGCTTTGCACCAATAATCAGTATGCAGTTTGCAGTAATCGGTAATCGGTAAGCCGTAAGCCGTAAGCCGTTTAAAATAAAAGAAGAAGCCAGAATGTTATTCACATTCTGGCTTCTTCTTTTATTTTAATGTTTTTAGGCTAGAAATAATTTGGATTTTTCACTCTTCATTTTTCACCCGCCTTTTTGTTTCGTTTGCTTATACCCAGACTTGATCAGATAATCAATCACCTTCTTTACATGATCACCCTGGATGATGAGTTCACCATCCTTGAAACTTCCTCCGGCTGAGCATAACGACTTCAATTTTGAAAGTAATTGTTCCATCACCTGGTCCGGGCCCTCGTGGCCTTGCACAAGTGTTACTTGCTTGCCGCCCCGATGTTTCTTATCACGGGAGACATAGAGTTTCATCTGAGTCTTATCCTTATCCGTAATCTGAATGCCGGGCTTTTCTTCTTCCTGCTCCTTTGGATCCGGTACATAAGGTTCCATGTCCGGAAAAAGGTTTTTCAGTTGCTGAAGATCTTTTAATGGGTCGGGTTTCATGACACAAAAATAAGCACTTGTAAGAGAGTGAGAGAGTAAGAGAGTAAGAGGGTTTTGTGGAAATTATTTTGTTTTTGACGTGGCGACCATGTCCAGCACAAGGAGGCTGAGTTCTCTGGAGCCGAGAGTGCCATTTGAAATGACTACCACTCCTTTCCTGGCTCCTGGTATAAATGCGACACTTACGTGGTGACCGCCGGTACGTCCGGTATGATAGTATACAAGCGTTGATGATGACTCAATTAAAAACCAACCATCAATTACTTTAAACGTTTCCTTTTTATTCAGGTTTTTTAATTCCTTTCGTAGTTCTGCATCCAGGATCGGAGTCCTTGAGGCGAGACCAGGTGAAATATATTTTATAAAGGTTAAAAGATCCTGCATCCCGGATTTCAAACCCATGGCGGATGACAATGCATTACAATGCCATGGGGGACGAACCCTGCCATCCAGGCCATGCCCTTCCGATAATAAACTATCTGCCATTTTCCACCCCGTATGATCTAAGTGAAGAGGCACTGAAAGTCTCTTCGTGGTAAACGCTTCCATTCCACCTACCTTTTCAAAAAGCCAATACAAAACTGCGTAACCCACATTGCTATAACTGTAGACTCCTGCCTGTGGAGATATCAGCTTTATATCCCCAGCCAATCGTTTGATCGAATAAGGAGCATAGGGATCAGCCGCAGTTGCTTCCATAGCACCAATGTTGTCTGGCAAGCTGGGAAGACCTGCCCGGTGGCTCAGCAATTGTTCTACGGTTACCGATTCCCATTTCGTATTGCAAAGTGAATCAGGTAAAAAGCGACAGATGGAGACATCCCTATCCCAGCCAAGTGAATCCAGCGCCTGATCAACCAGCCATGCAACAAAGGGCTTTGTCACACTTCCAAGTTCGAATATCCCCGTCTGATCCATTGGTTCGCCAAAGGAACTGATATACGTGCTGTCGCCATCCACCACCCCTACCATGACCCCGGGCACAACGCTGAAATCGATGCCTGCTTCATACGTGATAATCTCTTCGGTTTCCTTGCGCAGATTTTCAGCCTGGCAAAATGCCGGATGCAAGGGGACTGAAACAGAAACGAACAGGAGGATTAAAAGTAGAAATGTCTTCATCAGGAAGAAGATCAAATGATGGTATCAACATAGACGTACAAACCATGTACTTTGGTATCTTTCTGATAATATTGTGTTATGACTTCCGAAATTCTTGCTTCTAAACCAACAAGGCTTTTTATCATTCTGGGTGGATTTTTCATAGCCAATGCTATGCTGGCAGAGTTTATTGGCATCAAGATTTTTTCTCTCGAAAAACTATTTGGTTACGACCCGCTATCCATGACCCTTTTTGGTGTGCATGACCTTGGTTTCAATCTTACAGCGGGTGTCCTGCTTTGGCCGGTGGTTTTTGTCATGACAGATATTATCAACGAATATTTTGGAAGCAAAGGGGTACGTTTTTTATCCTGGCTTACCGTCGGACTTATCGTATATGCCTTCCTGATGGCGTTCCTCGCGATCAAAACACCTCCAAATGACTGGTGGCAGCATCTGAGCGGTATCAGGGATACCCCCGACACAAGTCTTCCAGATATGAACCTTGCCTTTACCCGCATCTTCGGACAAGGACTTTGGATCATCGCAGGCTCAATTATTGCCTTTTTAATCGGCCAACTACTAGATGTCATCGTTTTCCACAAAATCAGGAAGATCACCGGAGAGAAGAAAATTTGGCTTCGGGCCACTGGTTCCACCCTGGTTTCACAGTTTGTTGACAGCTTTATAGTCCTCATTATCGCCTTTTATATCGGGTCAGACTGGGATCTGGTCAGGGTGCTGGCTATCGGGGTGGTCAACTATATCTACAAGTTCGTGATGGCCATTTTACTCACCCCGGCGATTTATGGAGTCCATTTCCTGATCGAAAAGTACCTGGGTCCAGAACTTTCCCACAAAATGAAAGAGGGTGCCGCAGCACAATAGTTTGCCTTTCAGAAGACAATAAATGCGGGTTTGTTATAATGTGAATAGAGGGCAACATATCTCAGAACTTCTTATAAATGAATATCTTATCTTTGACCAATGCGTCTGAAGAGTCTGGAATTAAAGGGGTTTAAAAGCTTCGCCAACGATACTGTCCTCCATTTTGATGAGAATGTAATTGGTGTGGTAGGCCCGAATGGATCGGGTAAATCCAACGTAGTGGATGCCATCCGTTGGGTACTGGGTGAGCAAAAGGGAAAAGAGCTCCGTCTTGAAAATATGGCGGATGTCATCTTTAACGGAACCAAGAAACGGAAACCGGCTCCTGTAGCTCAGGTGGCCATCACATTTGACAATAACCTGGGTATCCTTCCCTCCGAATATTCTGAAGTAGTCATTTCACGCCACCTCTACAGAAGTGGAGAGAGTGAATATAAGCTCAATGGTGTCACTTGTCGCCTCAAGGATATCCAGTCCATCCTGATTGATACCGGTATCGGTTCCAATTCCTATGCGATTATCGCCCTGGGTATGGTCGATGATATCCTCTACGACAAGGACAATGCGCGTAGAAAGATGTTTGAACAAGCTGCCGGCATCTCCAAGTATAAGAAGCGCAAGCATGAAACCATGCTTAAACTCAAACTGACCAGTGAAGACCTGACGCGCATCGATGACATCCTGAAGGAAATCCAGACCAATCTAGAAACACTGGAGAAGCAAGCCAAGCGGACAGCAAAGTACTTCGAGCTTAAAAAGGATTATAAAGAATTAAGCCTTACACTCGGTGCCAGAAATAATGTTGAACTCCGCGAGCAATTCGCCAATTCAGAAAAGAGAATTCAGGAAGAAACAGATCAATACGGACGCCTCGAAGCAGATCTCGGCCTTATGCACGCTGATCTCGAAAAGTTGAAGAAGAATCATCTAGGTGATGAGTTGTCAGTGAGTGCTTTTCAAAAAGAACTCAATGAATTAGTAGCACGCATCCGGGCAACAGAAAACGAAAAAAACCTGGCGGAGCAGAAAATTGCCTTCATCCGGCAAAACAAACAAAACCTGGGGCTGCAGATTTCAAAAGCTAACGAACGACTCTCTAAACTACATGAAGAAATCGTTGCACTACGCAGCCAGCATGATGAGCAGTCAGTCGCACTTGAAGCACATCGCTTCCTTTTACTAGGCGCTCAGGACAAGAGGGATATCATATCCAAACAATACCAGGAGATGGTTGAAAACCGTGAAGCGGTCAGCCAACTCCACCAGCAGTTTGAAAAAGAAGTCTTTGATTTAGAGAAAAATATTGCCGTCCTCCTCAACAATGCAGACATCATCCGCAATGAAAACAAAATTCTTGCTGATGATACTCACAAGTTTGAAGAGGAATCAGCTACCCTGCACGAGCAGTTAAAAACAGAAGGAGCGCGCAAGGAACAAGCTGCTACTGAACTCTCCGCATTGGAGGAACAGGAGTTACAGCGCATGCGCACCATCCGTGAGCTTGAAATCAACCTCACTGCTGAGCTGGACCAGTTACGCCAGACGCAACGCACGCTTGATGCAAGGTCACACGAAGCTGATCTTCTCAAGGATATGATTTCCAACCTGGAAGGCTTCCCTGAATCTATCAAGTTCCTCAACAAAGCTCAGGACTGGAATGTAACTGCACCGCTGCTTTCTGATGTTATCTATTGCGATCAGCAACATAGAGTCATCGTTGAGCAAATCCTTGAGCCATATCTTAACTATTATGTGGTGAAGACATGGGATGAAGCTTCACGAGCTGTCAAATTATTGAGTTTCGCGCAGAAAGGCAGAGCCAATTTTTTCATTCTATCCGAATTTGACCGAAGCAATACTACAGAAAGTCATCCTGGCTTAATTCCCTTGTTGCAAAACCTCGAAATTGAAGCCGGTTATGAAAACCTGGTTCGCCAGTTGCTCCACAATGTCTATGTGAGTGATGGTTCACCATTGGATGTGCATATTGCTTCCCTGGATCTCAATGGTGTAACTATCATTGACAAACAGGCGCAGATGATACGTCGTGCCGGGCAATTGACAGGAGGAAGTGTAGGATTGTTTGAAGGCAAGAAACTCGGTCGCAAGAAACACCTCGAACATCTCGAGCAGGAAATCATTGATCTGCGCCAGTCATGGCACCAGATGCAAACCAAAGTCCACCAGACCCAGTCCCAACTGACCGCATTGCAGGCTGTCGACATCAGTGGCCAACTGCAAGCGCTGCGCACACAAGCCGTTCATTTGATGCAATCCTGGGCAGAATTGAACTCAAGGCTCAATCACGTCTCTGAACGCATTGAAGACTGCCATCGTCGCAAAGAAAAAAATATTGAATCCTTAAGGGATATTGAATCAAGAGTACAATCCACGTCCATCGACCTGGAAGAAAAGAAGACGAAATACAAGGACTATGCCCAGTCCATGGAGCAATCCGAAGAACAATACCAGGCCATCCAACGCCAGCTCAATGAAGCTGACAGCGCGGCAAATGAACTGAAGCTCCAGGAAATCCATATGGCCAATAAACTGGAGAGCCTTGGCCGCGAATTGAAATACCATACTGACCAGGATCAACAGATCAGTCAAGCAAGAGACCTGCATACCCAGCAGATAGAGACTGAATCAAATGAACTGGAGAGCATGTTGCTCAAGGCGGAGGAAATGACCAATTCGCTGCAGCAACAATACCAGGAGAAAAAAACGAAAGAAGCCCACCTGACCGAAGTTGAACAAGGATACTATCAGCAGCGAAATGAAATATCGCTATCGGACGATAAAATAAAAACAGTTGAAAAACAACGTAACGTCCTGCAGTATCTGATCAATGAACTGAAAGATCAGCATAACAATCTCAAGTTCCGTCTGATCGCGATTTCAGAACGGATGGAGGTTGAGTTTGGCGTGCGGCTTGAAGATATCACCGCTGAGCATCTCAATGAAGAGATGCCGCTGGATGAACTTGAAGCCAAGGTGCAACGTCTGCGCAACAGACTGGAAAACTACGGGGAGATCAATCCGATGGCAATTGAGGCCCATGAAGAAATCAAGATCAGGTTTGACAATATCAATATACAACGCCAGGATATCCTCAGCGCTAAAGACTCACTGTTAGCTACCATAACAGAGATTGAAGAAACCGCCACCGGCCAGTTCCTTGAATCCTTTGACAAGGTCCGTGAAAACTTCATTGAAGTATTCCGCAGCTTGTTTACTGATGATGATACGTGCGATCTGATCCTGCTTAATCCGGATGATCCTCTCGAATCTGAAATCGATATCATTGCCAAACCTAAAGGCAAGCGTCCAAAGTCCTTGTCGCAGCTTTCGGGTGGTGAAAAAACGCTCACGGCTATCGCATTGCTCTTTGCCCTGTATCTCATGAAACCAGCGCCATTCTGCGTGTTTGATGAGGTTGATGCACCGTTGGATGATGCCAATATCCAGAAGTTTAACAGGATCATCAAGAAGTTCTCTGCCCAGTCACAGTTTATCATCGTGACGCACAACAAGACCACCATGGCGGCTGTAGATACGATCTACGGGGTGTATATGGAGGAACAAGGTGTGTCAGGATTGAGCCAGGTAGACTTCAGGGAGTTTGATGAGACGGATGTGTTGGCGTTGCAGAATTAAGAGCTGTCAGTTTTCAGCTGTCAGCTATCAGCTATTTGCAAGCTACCAGCTTCCAGCTTCCAGTGTATTCGCATTACCCTCAGCCTATGCTTTTTTAGCGGGTTTAAAACCCCACTTTACAAAATCGGTCGTGCCTATGGCACTTTGGATCGATGATTTGTAATCATCGATCTTTTTAGATTTCTATGATGATGTATGCCTTTTGCCCCTTCGGCCTCTTCAGCCATTCCGCCGTTCTGCCCTTCCGCCCTTCCTTTTACCATTCTTTTACCCTCCCCCGCATACACCTTATGTATTGATTTCCTTAACTTCACGAGTAATAAAAATCTTTCATATGGGCTGGAGAAGATTTAATGGTGAACGGATAGAAGACAATATCCTTGATGCTGTTCGCTCCACGGTAGAGCGTGAAATCGCTGAAGGCTACCGGCTGAAGGTGTGTATTGGCACCGATTCCCAAGTCCGCAGCACTGTTACAGAATATGCCACGGTCATTGTTTTCCTGAGGGAAAAGAAGGGAGGATTTATGTTTATCCATAATGAAAAATCAGAAAAACCAATGAGCCTTCGTGAGCGTATGATCACCGAAGTGTGGAAGTCAGTTGATGTTGCCTACAAGCTTTGTGACCTGCTGGATGAATATGATATCGAACTTGAAGTTCATGCGGATATCAATACGGATCCTCATTTCAAATCAAATGAAGCATTGCGTGAGGCCATGGGCTACATCCTCGGGATGGGTTTTGTATTCAAAGCCAAACCGGATGCATTTGCAAGTTCGTATTGCGCCGACAAAGTCGTCTAAGTGAAGAGTGAAAAGTGAAGAGTGAAAAGTGGAATGACAAAATGAAAAGTGAAAAGTGGAATGCTGAGCTAAACCGAAGCGCAAACAAAAATAGTTTCTGAAGGATGGCATTGTAGAAATGTTAAATCACTTTGTACTCCACCATTTTTCACTCTTCACTTTTCACTCTTCACTTTTCACTCTTCACTCTTCACTCTTCACTTCTCCTTGTGGGGTTTTTTCTCCAGGATGATCACCTGTTTCTGGGCATCTCTTTTAGCTTTCTCATCAGCCTTGCGCTTTTCGATGATCGCCACTTCGTCTTCAAATCTGATGGGTTTGCCATTGAGGTTGCGATGCCAGGTGATAATGATGACTTCGACCATGTCGTCAGGCAGCGAAACACCTCGTCCCTTCATATAATGGGACATCCGGGAGCCTTCTTCAAAGCCCCAGTTGATCAGTATCCATCTACCCAACCCAAAATGAAGTTTCCGCCGGATAGAATCCTCGGGAGCGACTTTAAATTCTGCAATCCCTTTTGGGTCTGACAAACGAACCAGCTCACTGAATGCATCATCCAGGTCAGAAGGGATATAAACCCCATTGATCATCTCCTGGGTGATCCGCTTGGCATAATTCGCCTGGTATTCTTCGGGGGTTTGAGCGAAAACAGGGATTCCCGTCCCCAGAGACACCAGCAAAAGACTCAGATTTATAAACGCTTTCATATCGGAAAGATAAACCACGAATGGGTTCAATATATTGTACCCGCAAATAGTTACTCTCCTGATGAAGAAAGCCGACAGATCGGAAACCCATATCAACCTCGCCATCATCCTCCTCCTGCAGGCTGTGATATATTCCGGTATCTGGCTCTGGAACGAATATGTGGCAGTATACCTATCGCTGATTTTTCCAGGCATGATCCTGGTCATCCTGATCATTGCCGGAATCGCCGACCTGATCGAACCAAGCCGTATCCCTGCATGGTATTATGGACTCATGATTGTCTCCATCATCACTCCGTTGGTCATCGGGGCGGTGTTCTTTTACCTTTATCAGGGCAGACTTGACTGGCTGGTGTAAGAGCGTGAGAGAGTAAGAGAGTGAGAAGCGTGTCGAAGCGTAGCGTAGATCCCGCCATTATGTAGTAATGCAGCGGGAAGAACGTGAGAGAAAGAAACGAATTAAATTCATGTAGAGACGCGATGAATCGCGTCTCTACATGAATTTAATTCGTTTAATCAATGCTTTATAAAATCCCGATGGTCACTCCATCACCGCCCTGGTTTTTTTCAGGATGAGAGATTTCCTTGAATGGATAGCTTTTCATCTTGCGGGCTACAAGATGGCGTAGCACGCCTGTACCCTTACCGTGTACAATACGGATCTGGTATTGGCTGCTCATGAAGGCTGCATCAATAAAACGCTCCAGATAATGTGAGGCTTCTTCCGGAAGCATGCCACGAATGTCCAGTTCGTTTTCAAAGCGACTATAGTCACCGATATCCTTCGTCAGGCTCGAATGCTTTTTGACTTCAACCGGAGCATTGGACGGGACTAACTCTGACAATGGCAACGTCATTTGAAGTTGACCAACTATGACTACAGCTCTGTCTTTGGTGATCCTGTCCACGACACCAAACTGACCGGTGGAACGCAATTTGACGTGGTCACCAACAAGGAAATCCCTTTTGAAATCCGTAACCTCCACAAGTTCTTCGGCGAGTTCCTTGATCTCGGAGCTGAACTGGCTTTGCTTTACTTTTATTTTTTCAATCTGTTCTTTTGCCTTTTCTGCATTCTTTTCATTCTTCAGGTCCTTGAGCAGGCGGTTCATCTCCTGACTGTACTGCGACACCTCATTGAGCGACGCCTTCTTCTGATCAATTTTAAATTTCTTGCGCTTAATCTCCAGATCGAGACGTAGCTGCTCATAGTTAGCCACTAACCGATCAAGGTCTTTTTGTTTATCCTGGAGATTTTTGATCTCTGTACTCAATCGTAACGTCTTATCATCAAGATCATGGATCAGATCTTCAAGCTCTAATGCCTTTGTCCCGACCTTTTTACGGGCATATTCAATCACATCGGCCGGCAGACCTGTCCGTTCAGCAATTTCAAATGCAAATGAACTGCCGGGTTTTCCAATTTTAAGTTGATAGGTGGGTTGGATTTTTTCTTTATCAAACATCATAGCACCATTGACCACTCCCTTGGTATTGTGTGCGTACATCTTGATATTCGGATAATGTGTGGTTAGCACCCCATACGTATTCCGCCTGACAAGTGCATCGAGAATGGCCTCTGCAATAGCTCCACCTATTTTTGGATCAGTACCTGAACCAAATTCGTCAACAAGGATCATCGTTGAATCATCTGCCGCATCCAGTGTTTCCTTCATATTCCTCAACCGGGAACTATACGTTGACAAATCCTCTTCGATCGATTGCTGATCACCAATATCCACACAGATGCGCCTGACCACACCGATGACCGTACTTCCGTCTGCCGGAATCAGCATACCACATTGTGCCATGACCTGTATGAGACCAGTAGCCTTCATCAGGATCGACTTTCCACCTGCATTTGGTCCACTGAGGATCAGCAGCCTGTTGGGTGGATTGAGGATGAGATCAAATGGGATAACTACCTTCTGTCTTGTCTTATTCTTGAGATACAACAATGGATGTCGTGCCTGGATAAGATGCAATGTCGCCGTATCCTGAAGCTTTGGTCGTTGGCCTCTGTAGCTCATACTCAGCAGTGAAATGCTCTGTATCAGATCCCAATGATGGATCAGCCTGGTGACATCATCAATATGATCCTTATGCGGACGTAATGTTTGGCACAACTCCTTTAATAACCGAAGGACCTCTTTCTTGAACTCGCCTTCCAGCTCAATGATGTTATTGTTAATCTCTACAATGAGCTCTGGCTCTAAAAACACTGTCCGACCTGTGGTGGATTCATCATGAATGATCCCTTTGATCTTCCGCTTATACTCTGCCTGAACGCATAATACGCGTCTCCCTGATCGCACGGACTCTACTGTATCGGTCAGATATCCATCACTCTTGTATCGCGCGATAAGGCGGACAAACTCTCTGTTTAATCGTGATGCTTCAGTTTCTATAGATCTTGAGATGGCAAGCAGTTCAGGTGAAGCATTTGGCCTGACTTCGCCTTTTTCATCCAGGATCGCCCTGATTGGTTTGATCAGGTTTGCCGGATCTGCTGCCAACAATGTCCATTGGAAAATTTCAGGGTAATCGCGACGGGTATCTGGTTTCGAAAAAAACTGATGGATCAACTTCACTTGTTCCATTTGCCTGCCGATTTCATGAATATCTTCCTGGGGCAAGACGTATCCATCAATGGCGAGATGTTCAAGTGACTCGGCTACATCTTCATAGGCACTTAATTGTGGCCGCTCTGAAAGTGCAGAAATCTCTGAATATTCATAGACTTGATCCAATCGGTACTGGATATCCGTGATATCTGACATCGGATGGAGTTTCAGGCAAGCCTCGTGACCAAAAGCTCCCCTGGCATAACCGGCGAGTAGTTCACGAATCTTATGAAACTCAATTTGCTCTTCAGCAGAAGGTGTTATATCAACCAGATGGGACATGGGATTGCAAAGGTAATGGAATGGAGACAAAAAAGCGCGTGCCTAAAATTATGCCAATTGGTACTAAGCAAGCCCACTGGCTCCTGGTCTCAAAGAAAGTGCAAAAGAAGACATGATACAGATGTGGCAAGCAATCTTAATTGGTTGTTTGCTCTTATCATGTCTTACCTTAAATTTATTTAATTACAATTTTAGTGGCATAGCTGAAATTGTCTTGCAAGACAAGAGTAATGATATACAATCCTGGTGTAAACTTTGATACATCAAGTTGGGCTATGCCGGGTGTAGCCCAAGTCTCATACACCTTAGTTCCCAAGATGTTGTGAATGGAAATGGTCATTTTGTCTCCTAGTGATGGAATGTCCAAAAACAACACATCATCTGCTGGATTTGGATGAATACGTAGTGCCGGAAGATGATCTCCACTCCCTATCGAAGTCACCGTATCTCTCAGAATAACATTGCGACAAAAAGTATGCTCTCCATATTCATTTGATACGTTCAGGCAAACTGGATAAATTCCTTTTTCCATAAAGTCTATCTCAGGAGGTATCCTATCCTCTACAAAATTACCACCTCCAAAATCCCAATGCCATGTCTCGGGATTAAAATAGGAAAGTTCTTTAAACCGGACTAAATAGGGTGAGAGACTGTCTATCTCATATCTGAAATCAGCAATTGGGCTCATGTTGGCCCCCAAGGTGTCACACCCACTACCAATTAATGGACCTGATCTGTAATAGGGAATATTAGGTGACCCTATATCTGCATAGGCCGGAAGTTCCATAAGATGCTGCACAAACCCGCATGCCTGATCCCTCCGTTCGGGATGATTAATCACGTGAATGGATTTGACTCCATTTGTCGAGAACATGTAAAGCTTTCCATCAGGAGCCAGCATCATTTGGTAAAACGAAGTCGGGAAGGGGTTGATATATCCATCGAAGGAATCGATCAACACACGGGTGCTCAGTATATCAGGGTCCATCAGGTCATATTGATAGAGATACTTAACATTTGACACGAATAGATAACGGCTGTCTACTGATACACCTGCCCCACATCCTACAAGGATAGGATTTGATAATGGACCAGATTCGATCGGATTGGAAAGTTGACCTGTGCAACGATCAAAATCAAAAATATCCAGTCCTTTCCAAGGATTGCAACGGATGTACTTTGAACCGTCTGGAGTAAACACTGCCTGGCTAGCCCATTCTCTTTCCTCCCATGGCTGACCTATCGCCTGTGTATCCTTTACTGACACTCCGTTGGGATCGAGGAGCATTGTGTAAAACCGATTAGTGGCATTATCCGGAAGGATCAGCCACCAGTCACGCCCATTGGCGTGACGGGTAGCTGTGATTAATGCACTTGATTTGGGGTCAATCAACTCATGGTCTTTGCTGACAATAATACCAAGCGGGTACTCATCATTGAATTCCACTAAAGCATAGTACAGGATATTGTGGAGGTAATCCTCGGTAGTGAATTTATAAAACACAACTGCTTTGGTAGAATCACCAGGAAAAGGAAGAATTAAATTATTTTGTGTGCCTGGATATCCTAAATCATTTCCACAATAATTGTCCCATACGTAGCCATAACTTATCGTATCCCCTTCTGCGATTGGCATGTGGTCGCTTCCGATCACAGTGCATCCATTTGTATACAACAATAGCCTTCCGCTCGGAGATGAAAGAATCCCTGGGACTTGAGCATCATATTCTATATTAAAATATTTCGGTTCTCCAAGGTTTTGGTTAAAATCTAAGAGCACACCTCCCAAAAATAATTCGGGTTTATTGGGATCATAACCTAATATCCAAATATAATCCTGTTTTGCCTGGCAAAACAGTTGTGACAAACATATAAAGTACAAGATTATTGGAAGTAAATTCTTCATAACCTGAATATAGGAATTAACCCAGATGAAATACCTTTGCCTAAAGAATCTACAATCACTTGATAATAAACTCCTGGTGCAAGTGTGGAAAATTGACTTAGTTCTCCTTCAAATGAAGTTCGAATAAAACTCATTACCAGTCTTCCAGATATGTCGTACAGATAAACAATTTCACTTTGATCAATAACAAAGTTCTCATTTAGGATAGGAGGGGTAGTCTCAGCAGGTATTATCTCAATATTATTCGCAGATAACTGTTCAAAATTAGCTTGATTTTTCTTGTCTTCCAAATCCTGAGCTTCAGCGCACAAATTAAACATGGTGTATGCTGTAGTATTTGCATAAGAACTATCTGTGTTGTCTTGAGCAATTTCATACAATATGTCATAATCCAAAGAGTCCAGGAATCCATCTGATATTTGTTTGATTCTAAGCATATATATCTTCTTGTAATAACTATCATAAACAGCCAGTGGAGTGAATGCTTCAAGAGAGTCCTCAATCTCTGCAAGCGCAACGATTAAAGCATCCATTCTCTCTTCCCTCATATCGGTTTTATGCTCCGTTAAATCGCTTATTCTCTCTAGAGTTGCCATTAGAGAATCCTGTCCTATTCCAAAAGAAAAGGTGACCGTATCAACTTGTGCATAATTATAAGCATCATAGGTAAGTATTCTATCGTATTCATAATGTTGTAACGAAAGAAGACTATCCAAATTCTCCTGTGCCGAAAGGTCCATCTGATATGCCTTTTTCAGATTTTGTTCCGTCTTCCCAATTACGTACTCCGGAGTTCCAACTTTTGAAGCAAGATAACCTTGATAATCTTCAGTCCATTCATTATTGCCTAATAGCATAGCTATGAGATTCTTCTCGCTATGAAATTTTACCGGACCTGAAAGCTGCTCAAAAACTGTATCTGAATTGATCATAAGAGAGTCGTTGGCAGTAATACTCAAAATAGAACCGTCATTACAGAGGTTATTTTCATCGCCTTGCACCTTAAACCATCCTGTAGAAGGGTCAATATTCAATGGATTGGGATTATAAATTGGATCTGATGCATCAGCGGTAGTGATCAAATATTGGGACAATACAATATCCCCACTACTTTCAAATAAAGCTGCCAAATTATCCAGATAAAGTGAACTAGGATTCAGGAACATATTTCTCGTACCTCGCTGTACACCAATCACACCTGGATCCCCAGAATGAGAATCATCTACATGCAAACCAACTCCTAATGAATTTTCATCATCAATACCCAGGGTGTTAAAAGTGATATGGCTATTATCACAATTTCCGGTGAATTGAAGTCCATATCCGACTAAACTAATGGCATTTGCGCAATACATTGGGCCTCTGATCATATCGGCTTTGATTCCAGTGGTTTTTGCACTTGTATTAGCAAAAACTCCATTAATAGTATTAAAAGAAACTTCTGTACCCTCAGTAATACCATCTGACACATTTATTCCTCTACAACCGAACTCATTTGTGAAGTTTATTACGTTGTCCATGATCAATAGGTAATCACTCTTACTTATATAAGCAGAGATTCCTGTAGTTCGAGCCACATCAAAGGAAAGATTATTATAAGCCACTAAAGCTCCATCTTTAGCATCATTAATACCATAAATATAAATCAAAGGGCCATAAACAACTTCACTTTCATACAAGAGCTTATTTCCGGTAATATAAGTATGATACTCAGTACCACTTGCCATACTTCTTTCTACAAAAATCTTACTTACACCTTCATATGCATTAAATATATTATCTTGAATATATATAGACTGCCCTGCATAATTTGAACCACAAGTAACAGATGCCTCTTCAAAATCGGCATATGTAATATAACAATCTGAACCAGAAGTGAGAACACCCGCGTTACTATAAAAATTACATGATACATTCCCATCACTACCTATCACAAACAACTCACCTCCATTCGTCACGATACCGTTAGATTCAGCTCCAATTTCCGGAATCACATTTGGAATAATAACACCTAGTTGTGCATCTGAAAATATACAGCCTTTTACATTAATGATCGAATTCCTAGCTACTATACCGTAAACAATATTCTTGAATACATTTTCTGCTCCAAAATATCCAATGTTCGATGCGCAACTCTTAAGTAGAATTCCAGCAAAAGTGACAGGTGCAATTTCGCCTGAACTTGAAAAATCCAAGTCATAAAAATCATAAAGCGCCGAAGTGCAGTCAAATTTATTCTTTGCAAACAACTGTATCGGCATACTAGTTGTAAGCTTGTCGTTTGTGATAGAAACAAAATTTCTATTAAATGTATTGTTAAAAAGAAATAGAGGCACATGCCTACCTACAGTAAGAGCATATTGTGCATCTTCAAAGGTCGAATTAAGAACTCTTGTCTTAGTTCCATCTTTTATAACAATTCCTTTCCACATCGATTCGCAAGAAAAATACTTGGTCCTAAAAGACAAAAATTCAGTGGAAACTATTGAACCAGGATTACCTACTATTATCTGAGCACCAGGAGCAAGTTTGACGATACAATCTCTAAAGGCAACGGAAATATTCAAATAGAAAACACCCTGGACAAGTATCTTCTTGGCTGCAAAAGCAGTGACATTTTCGGGCCACAGTGTTAAACTCAAATTAGATGCTAGTGTTCCGTCAGCTATCGTGTAATCAGGTGTGAAACTTGTGTTTTGATCGCATAGGGTTGGTCCTCCGGCAAAATGTGGTTCTTGAATTTCCTGACAAGATGCTGGAATATGTCCTAGCCATTCCGATTGAGCACCACTCTTTTGAGTTTCTAAAATCATCAGCAAACAAGTAATCCAAATAAAATAATTGCTGGGTGCTTGTCTAAATTTTTCACTAAAACCTGATCTCTTGGTGATTCTTCTAGTAAAATACTCTTTAGGATATTTTACAATTTTGGCAAATGGTAAATGGCAAATGGCAAATGGGTCTGCAATTCGGTGTTCTTTGGCTTTCATGACTCAATAGATTTATTAGTTAAAAAAAGACCTGGTTTTTGAGCTCTAATTGGAGTTGAATGCAATCTAAATATAACAAATATTTCAAAAAACCAAACCTTACTTTAGAAAAATGATGCCATTTGACGGTCTATTTACATTAATAAAACTACTCAATTTTAATTACATTGAAATCTTACCCTTTAATGTGATGCAAACAGTCGAAGAGTTTTACGAATTCATTCTCGACATTCCACAAGCATTTGTTCTCGGCTGACTTAGTTAAAACTGATCCTAAGGGCCTTTAATAGTTCATTTATTTCATTACACGAACTTGTGATCTAGGGGTACTTAAATAAGCGTCAAAGACAATAGGGAAGTTGAATACAATACCATATCTTTCGCATTCGGATTCAAAATTCACCTATGGCTTCCAATAGTTTAGGACGGATATTCAGGGTCACCACGGCAGGTGAGTCGCATGGTGCGGGTATGGGGGTCATCATTGATGGTTGTCCGGCGGGAATAGAGATAGATATTGCATATATCCAGCATGAGCTTGACCGAAGGAGACCTGGTCAGTCATCAATTACCACTCAACGAAAAGAAGGAGATAAAATCGTCATCCAATCAGGTGTATACCAAGGGAAGAGCACCGGTGCACCTATCCTCATGCTCATCCCAAATGAAGATTCAAGACCTACTGACTACGATCAGGTTGAACAAGCGTTCAGACCATCACACGCAGATTATACATATCATCAGAAATACGGCACCCGGGATCACCGCGGTGGTGGACGTTCATCCGCACGGGAGACTGTAAACTGGGTGGCTGCTGGAGCCATTGCCAAGATGATATTGCATCAGGCAGGTATAAAGATCAATGCTGCTGTCTCAAGTGTTGGTTCTATTCAGGTTGAAATACCGATTTCAGCATTTGATTGGGAATTCGCAGAACAGAATCCGGTGAGGTGCCCGGATCCTTCCACTTCCATTTCGATGCTCACGCTCATAGAAGAAACCAGGGATTCAGGTGATACTATTGGAGGGACCGTTACTTGCGTGATTGAGGGATGTCCTGCTGGTCTTGGCGAACCAGTATTTCATAAACTCCACGCCGATCTTGGTCATGCTATGCTATCTATTAATGCCTGCAAAGGATTTGAATATGGTTCTGGGTTTGAAGGTTCTAAGATGCGTGGAAGTGAACACAATGATGTTTGGTCAAACGCAGATGATGGCATGAAGACCACCACAAATAATTCAGGAGGCATTCAAGGTGGTATCAGCAATGGTATGCCGATCTACTTCAAAGTAGCTTTTAAGCCTGTGTCAACACTTATGACTAATCAAAATACAGTTGACACAGCAGGTGATGCAGTTATCATCAAAGGAAAAGGAAGGCATGACCCCTGCGTGGTACCGCGTGCGGTACCCATCGTTGAGGCATTAGCAGCGTTAGTGTTGGTGGATCACTGGCTCCTCTCGAAAGCCTATCAGTAGATTCCATTTCCGAACTATTTCTTTTCTATCTATCCTGGCCTTTATGAAATCGTGATGTTTAAAACAGAATTACTTTCCATCATCCGCAACCTCGGTCTGTCAAAACTGGCAGACAAATCACGTTACTATCTCATGCGCTTCAAAAACAGGAAAGCAAATCACCTGTTCAAACAAGCTCATCCTGGCATCACTCTTCCACCACCATACATGGTCTATGAATCATTTCAAATTGACTATAATAAATATTATCTCGGAGGACTTGAAGACGCTGCGTGGATTGTCTCACTTTTCAAGCTTCACCATCAGCTTGAAAACATCAAAATACTTGACTGGGGGTGTGGCCCCGCACGGATCATTCGCCACATGCCTGCTCTTTTGGGCAACACAAATGAATACTTTGGAACAGATTACAATGGACATACTATCGCCTGGTGTTCATCTGAAATAAAAGGCATATCCTTTTCCACTAACCAACTGAATCCCCCACTCCCTTATCCTGAAAATCAATTCGACCTTATCTATGGCATTTCCATCCTGACTCATCTTTCTGAAGAAAACCAAACAGCATGGAGTAAAGAATTATACCGGGTGGCCGCAGCTAATGGCATCGTGATGCTCACTACGCATGGAGATGCTTTTCTTGAAAAGCTTACAGTCTCTGAAGTAGAAGCCTATCAAGCACAAAAGCCTATTCTTCGCGACAAAACCAAAGAAGGGCATCGCACATTTGGCACCTTTCATCCTCCGGCTTTTATCAGGAGTGTATTTATGGCTGCAGGATTTTTTATTGTCGAACACATTCCGGGCAAACGGGTTCATGCCACCTACATTTCACAGGACGTATGGATCCTGTTAAAAAAATAAATGAAAGAAGTATTTAGCTACTTGGGTCCTGACTGCTCTTTTCTTTGTGTATACCATCTTTCATTGAACGACCATTCGCCATCAGGTATATTGCGTTGCCTTTCAATTTTTATTTCATTTTCCCAGGTACCGTATAAGCCTTCAAAAAGTTCAATGCCACTAATTTTTTCGAGACTATCGATTGAAACCATGTACTCCTCAAGTGGCCCATAGGAATCTTGATGCTGGTTGAATAAAAAAGCAATGACCATCGGCGTGGAATCCTGCATGGTAAAAATCGCCTTGTAGAAATAGGTGGGCACCAAAATTTCATTATCACCTATGGTTGTCGAAGCATCCAGGAACAATGGCCCGGTGACAACAGAAACGTTTTTATACTTCCGTGACCAGTCCCGCACATTATGTTCAAGTTCAAGCCAGATGCCATCATTGAATTCCTCACGCATCGGAGCCACATTACTCAACAGGAATGTAGCATCCATTGATTCTTTATTCCAGGCCATGTCGGCAGATGGCACCAGATGTCCTCGGCGGTATCCGGAGCCTTTATAATCCCTGTAATGGCCTGAACCACTCCTGATAGCCGGATCGGGATTGAAGTCCTGGTCTCGCTCAGCCTTTGACGCATTCATCATGTCGACCGTCAGTTCATATGACACCCATTCAGGTAGTTCATACTCCTCGACATAGGAAAGACTGAAATTTGGTTTGTTGTACACAATACCTGCCTTTGGTTCAGGAGTGTATGATGCCGATGTAGATTTTTGAGGGGCTTCGATACTTTGCAATTCATCCAAAAAATACATAGCCAGCATAATGACCCCCACGAAGATCACTGCCATCCAGATCAATTTACTGGCCGCTTTCTTTTCATAACGCCTGTTATGACTGGGTATCCGGAATTCACTCATAGCTGGTGTAAAGTTACCTTTGTAAATCGAGGTTTGATTGTATCTTGCGGGTAGCAATGATATCACCGTTGAAATGAAACATTTTTATACCCTTCTGACCTCTTTCCTCTTGACCACTTGTTGCCTTGCGCAATCCGGACCCTATATGTTTTCTGGCGCTGGTTACCAGGGCAATGGCCAGATAGGACTCTTAACGAAAGACGCTGAGGCAGGGATAGTTCTACCGGCATTACTCGCTAGCCGCGATCATGGCGGATGGTCCGTTGCTGCGGCTACCCGAACCGGATTAAAAGACCTCACAGAAATTTCCGGAACAGGCCACCTTTTATTGCCATGGAAAGACCAGATAGCTGTGGGCATTCAATACACAGGCATCGAGGGCTATTCCGAACAAAGGATAACGTTCAGTTACGCCAGGAGGCTATTCGAAAA
>Ga0073902_10000687_pt1 | contig 19438 bp, 23 predicted proteins | sample KloWWTmeKNB19Kit_FD_66667 | JGI IMG/M metagenome (GOLD analysis project Ga0073902, IMG submission 66667) | Active sludge microbial communities from Klosterneuburg, Austria, studying microevolution and ecology of nitrifiers - Klosterneuburg... | ecosystem: Engineered > WWTP > Aerobic digester >...
GCAGCAGTGAAATACTGATCGTTGCTGCCTTTGCACCGATCAAGAACACCATCGCGACGATGATGCGCAGGCGGAAGCGCCAAACGTACGGCCAGAGCGCACGCAATGTGGCGAAGCCGCCTTCGGGCGGCGCGGTCGCGGATTGCAACGGGGGTGGCGTCGCGGGCATTGTCGGCTCTTGGCAAGGTTGGGACTATGATGAACGCGCCACCATCGCATGGAGATGATTATGCGTTTGCTGCTTTCAAGTCTGGTTTTGCTGTCCGCGGCGGCATTCGCAGCCGATGTCGCGGCACCCGTCCCGACACCGGCACCAGCTGGCGCCGGCGTCTACTTCATCGAGCCGACCGACGGCGCGATCGTGAAGCAGGAATTCACGGTGCGTTTCGGTCTACATGGCATGGGCGTCGCCCCAGCTGGCATCGCGCATCCGAACACCGGGCATCATCATTTGCTGATCGATGTCGAAGCACCACCGAAAGCCGGTGAGGTGATTCCGAACGATACCCAACATCGCCATTTCGGCGGCGGTCAGACCGAGGCGATATTGACGCTCGCACCCGGTCGTCACAGATTGCAGTTGTTGCTTGGCGACCACATGCATCGCCCGCACGATCCTCCGGTGATGTCGGCGCCGGTCACGATCACGGTGGAATGATCTCCGTCGCAAGTCGCATTCTCAGGTTGGCGCAATCGGGTTGTGCGAGTTGGCGCACCAGTGCGGTCAAACGGCGCCGCCCGCCCGTAACGTTTCCAAAATCTTGGCCTCTGGTACCGACGCGACAATTTCAGCGTGGCCGATGCCACGCCACAGGATCAGGCGGATTTGGCCACTGAGCGCCTTCTTGTCGAGACGCATTGCATCGAGCAGTTTTTCGGCGGCATAGGCAGGTGGAATGCGCGTCGGTAATCCGAGGCGAACCAGCAGGTCATTCAGGCGATTCAAGTCGGCGCTACTGGCCATGCCAATTCGCGCCGACAATTCGGCCGCTAGCACCATGCCGACGGCGACTGCTTCGCCATGATTCAGTCCATGGTATTCGCCCAGCGTCTCGATCGCGTGGCCAAAGGTGTGGCCGAAGTTCAGCAGTGCGCGCTCGCCGTCTTCGCGTTCGTCGCGAGCGACCACACCGGCTTTGTGGCGTACGCTGCGTTCGATGGCTTCGACGGTGCTGTCCGACTTCAACATCAGCAGCGCTTCGGCGTGATGTTCAAGCCAGCTGAAGAACGCGTGATCACCGATCGCGCCGTATTTGACCACTTCAGCAAACCCCGCTCGTAATTCGCGCTTCGGCAGCGTCGCCAGCAGGTTCGGGTCGATCAGCACCGCGCGTGGCTGATGGAAGGCGCCGACCAAGTTTTTCCCCTGCGTCAAATTCACCGCCGTCTTGCCACCAACCGAGGAGTCGACCATGGCCAGCAGCGTTGTCGGAATTTGTACAAAGGGCACGCCGCGCATCCATAGCGCCGCTGCAAAACCGGCCAAGTCGCCGATCACGCCGCCGCCCAGCGCAATCAGCGTGGCGTCACGGCTGGCACCCATCTTCGCCAGCGCGGTGAGCAGGCGATCGGTACTGGCGAGCGACTTCTGAACCTCACCATCGGGTAGCACCACGCTTGCCAGACTGTGCGTAGCCAGTGCCTGTCGTACGCGTTCGAGTGCCAGCGGCGCGACCACCTCGTTGCTGACGATCAGCGCGTGGCGACCCGTCACCGTGGCCTTGATCGCCGCTGGATCATCGAGCAGTCCGGGTGCGATCGTGACCGGATAACTGCGCACACCGAGTTGCACTTCGACGACGCGCTTCATGCCGTCACTCCAGCGCGCTGCCATTGTGTTTCCAAGCGCCCCGCGATTTGACGAGCGGCTAGGGCGACGGCGGAATTCGAACCGGTGACGCTCATATCAGCGATTTCCTCGTACAGCGGATTACGCAGTTGCGCCATGGCTTCCAGGCGCTCGCGCCGGTCGGGTGTGCGCAAAAGTGGACGTTTGGCATCACGTGCCAGGCGTGTGAGTTGCTGCGACACCGTTGTCGACAGATAAAGTACGAAGCCGTGCGCATGCAACTGGCGGCGATTCGCTTCCGCCAAGACAGCGCCACCGCCGGTGGCGAGCACCACGCCTTCCTGTTGCGCCAGTTCCTCGATCAGTCGCGATTCGCGCTGGCGAAATCCGTCTTCGCCTTCGAGTTCGAAGATCAACGCGATGCTGACGCCGTTGCGGCGTTCGAGCTCTTCATCCAGATCGACGAAGGGCAGCGCGAAATGAGCCGCAAGACGCCGGCCGATCGTACTCTTGCCCGCGCCCATCGGCCCGATCAGGAACAGATTCGGCGAAGGATTCATGCCGGGATGCTAGCATCGGCGACTTCGATTCCTTCGTGTTCCCGGCATGCTGCGTTTCTCGATCCTGTTCCTCGTTCTGCTCGCCGTCCTGTTCACTTTGGAAGTGCTGGGTCCGGTTGAAAAGCACGTGATCCTGCCGTTCACCGAAAGCCTCGCGACGTTTTCGACCTGGCTGATTTTGTTGTTCGACGATTCGGTGAAGACCTTCGGCAACGTCATTCAGAGCACTTCGGTCGCATGGGGCGTGGCGATCGAGCGCGGCTGCAACGGCGTCGAGGCGGTGATCATCCTGTTCGCTGCGATCTTCGCCTTTCCGGCCCCTTGGAAGCACCGATTCATCGGCTTCGGCCTCGGCTTCATCGCCATCCAGAGTCTGAACATCGTCCGCATCATCAGTTTGTTCTATTTGGGCGAATGGGAGACTGCGAAATGTGTGCCGGGGCAGGAATGCCATCGCCTGTGGTTCGACTGGTTCCATCTGTACCTATGGCAGGCGCTGATTATCCTCGATGCGCTCGTGGTCTGGCTGATTTGGCTGCGCTATCTGCCGAGGCCGGTGCGGCACGATCGTTCGCCGCCGTCGTCGCCACTGACGCCCGCAGCGGCGTGATTCGATGATTCCGCCGCGCGTCCTGATTGCCGGTAACGGCGATCTGGGTAGCCGCATTGCTGATCGCTTGCGCGCCACCGGCGCCAGCATTCGCTCGATCGTTCGCCGCCCGCGCCCGAACAATTCAGATCTGATCGCGCTCGATCTGACGCAGCCAGTGCTGGGCGCGCTGCCAGATGCGTTCGATCTGCTGCTGCACTGCGTCGCGCCGTCGGTCCGCGATGAACTCAGCTATCGCGCGGTTTATATCGATGCTCTGCGTCACCTGCTGGACGCCGTGCCGAGCGCGCGCCGACTGGTGTTCGTGTCCAGTACCGCCGTCTATGGCGATCATGGCGGTGCACGGATCGACGAATCGGCCGCGTGCCGCCCACGTGACTTCAATGGTCGCGTGCTGCTTGAGGCCGAAGCCTTGGCGCAGTCTTGCGGCCGGGATGCGCTGGTACTGCGTCTGGGTGGCATCTACGGCCCCGGCCGCGAGATGCTGCTGAAGCGCGTACGTTCTGGCGTGCCCTTACTGATATCCGAGCCGCCGCTCTATACCAATCGTATTCATGTCGAAGACGCCGCTGCCGCCGCAGCGCATCTGATCACGCGTGCGGCCAGCGGTGTCTTCAACTTGGTCGACGACGCCAACACGCCGCAGCCCGAGGTGCTGGACTGGCTCGCGGATCGCCTGCACGTGCCACGCCTCGAGCGCAGCAATGCACCGCTTCCGGCGGAGAGCAAGCAGGTCGATAATGCACGCTTGCATGCGACAGGTTTTCATTTCACATATCCCGATTTTCGAGCGGGTTACGACGCATTGTTGCGGTGACAACGTCCAAGTGCGCCGGAGTAGAGGAGTAGACTGGAGAAGTGCATCCGCACGACTACATTCGGGAGATGAACACCATGGCTGCCAATATCGCGAAGGTCATCGAAGTCACAGCATCGTCGAGCAAGGGCATCGAGGATGCCGTTCAGTCGGGTTTGAAGAAAGTGGCGAAAACCGTGAAGGGCATCAAGGGCGCTTGGGTCAGTGATATCAAGGTCTTGACCGGCGACGACGGCAAGGTCACCGAGTGGCGCGTCAATCTGCGTATCAGTTTCCTGGTGGATTGAGGTCTTCGGCCGGCGGCGCGGACCATCAAGTTCGCGTCATCGGCCCGTTCGTACGGCTTTTCATTCTGGCGTGCCTGACTTATTGTTGCGGTCGTTCCGCAACAGTTGTTTGCGACGCATGCCGCATAGTCGCGGTCGAGGAGCAGGAATGGCAAACGAAGCCGTGGTAGTAGGACTTCTGGAAGACGATCGTGACCAAGCCGATTTGTATCGGGTCTGGTTGGAACAGGCCGGGTTTCTGGTCCGCGCCTACGCCGAAGTAAAGGATTTCCGTCGCCGACTCGGTGCCGAATCGATCGATTTGCTGTTGCTCGACTGGAACCTCGGTGAAGGTTCCGGTCTCGATCTGCTGGAATGGCTGCGCCAGTCGGCGCATGCGCGTCTGCCGGTGATTTTTCTGACTGCGCGTACCGCCGAAGAGGACATCGTCTCCGGACTGAAGGCGGGTGCTGATGACTATGTCGTCAAACCGGCCAAATCCTCGGAGCTGATCGCACGTATCCAGACCGTCCTGCGTCGGAGTGGCGTTGCAAATACGCCCACGGGCGGCGGCGGTGGATGGGTCGAGGAAGTGCTGCCCTACAAATTTGACATCGACAAACGCTCCGTCACCTTGAACGGTGATCTGATCGATCTCACCGACCGCGAATTTGATCTCGCGTCCTACCTGTTCCGTCGCCACGGTCGTATCGTCAGCCGAGCCGCGTTGCTGGAAAATGTTTGGAATCTCGGCGGCGACGTGAACACGCGAACGGTGGACACCCATGTCAGCCGATTGCGCAAGAAGATGGTGCTGACGGGTGAGAGCGGCTGGGTGTTGAGTGCGGTCTACCAGCACGGTTATCGCCTCGAACCAGCGAAGTGACGTAATTGGCCTGAACGGCCGGATCGCTTCGGCACTCCGGCGATGGAGTGTCGAAGATGTTGTCTGAAGAACTATTGTCCACGTTCCAGCGGCTGATGGCCGAAGCTGAAGCGGCAGGCGAGTCCGATGCGAATGCGATGAATCTGGCGACAACCCAGGCCGACGGTCGGGTGTCGTCGCGTATCGTGTTGCTGAAGGGATTGGATACGCGCGGCTTCACGTTTTACACCAACTTCCAGAGTGACAAGGGCCGGCAATTGTTGGCGCATTCGCGGGCGGCGTTGTGTTTCCACTGGAAGCAACTGCGTGATGGCGTGCAGGTGCGAGTGGAAGGTAACGTCGTCGCCATCGATTCCGCCGAGGCCGACCGTTACTTCGCCTCGCGTCCGCGCGAGAGTCAGCTGGGTGCGTGGGCCTCGTTGCAGTCACAGACGCTGCCAGACCGAGCGACCTTCGACCAGCGTTATGCCGATGCCGAGCAGCTTTATGCTGAAGGATCGGTGCCGCGCCCGCCGCATTGGTCGGGTCTGTGCGTGATGCCGGATCTGATCGAATTCTGGTTCGCCGCCCGCTTTCGTTTACATGAGCGGCATCGCCATGAGTGGCGCGATAACGCTTGGCATTACCGATTGCTGTATCCGTGACGATCGGTTATCCGGAACGCATCGTTTGCCTCACTGAGGAACCGACCGAGGTGCTGTATGCCCTCGGCGAGCAAGATCGTATCGTCGGTATTTCCGGGTTCGCGGTGCGGCCACCGCGTGCGCGGCGCGAGAAGCCGAAGGTGTCTGCGTTCCTGAGTGCGAAGATTGAACGCATTCTCGATTTGCGTCCTGATTTGGTGATCGGGTTCTCCGATATTCAAGCCGATATCGCACAGGCACTGATCAAGGCGGGTATCGAGGTCTGGATCAGTAATCATCGTTCGGTGGAAGGCATCCGCGCCTACATCCTGCGCCTCGGTGCGATGGTCGGCGCGACAAAGAAGGCGCACGACTATCTGGCCGAGATCGATGCCGGCATTGATCGCATCCGTGCACAGGCCGCGAACTTGCCGAAACGACCGCGGGTGTATTTCGAGGAATGGGACGAGCCACGTATCAGCGGTATTTTGTGGGTCGCCGAACTGATTCGTATCGCCGGTGGTGACGACATCTTTCCTGAGCTTGCGGCACAATCGCTGGCTCGGCAGCGCATTCTCGCGAACGATGACGAGATCATTCGGCGCGCGCCGGAGTTGGTACTCGGCTCTTGGTGCGGCAAGAAGTTCCGGCCCGATCAGGTTGCCGCAAGGCCAGGCTGGGCGGAGATGCCGGCGGTACGCCATGGGGCGCTGGTCGAAATCAAGTCTCCGATCATCCTGCAGCCCGGGCCGGCGGCACTGACGGAAGGTCTGCAGGCATTGCATGTCGCAATTGTCGCAGCGTGCGAACAACATTGAAAAAGACGGGAGCACGGCATGCGTAACAAGCACATCGAACGCCATCGCAGCGACCGCATCGGTTGGCTGCGTGCCGCGGTACTCGGTGCCAACGACGGCATTGTTTCCACGGCGAGCCTGGTTGTTGGTGTTGGCAGTGCCGGTGGCTCGATGCGCGAAGTGTTGATTGCGGGAACTGCGGGCTTGGTGGCCGGCGCCATGTCGATGGCGGCGGGAGAATACGTTTCGGTCAGTTCGCAAGCCGATACCGAGCGCGCTGATCTCGAGCGCGAGCGTTTGGAGCTTGCGACCGACGATGTCCACGAACGCGCTGAACTGGCCGGCATCTACCAGAAGCGCGGACTCGATCCCGAGTTGGCGAAGCAGGTGGCTGATCAGTTGATGGCGCACGATGCGCTCGGCGCACATGCGCGCGACGAACTTGGAATCTCTGAGATGGTGACCGCTCGGCCGGTACAGGCCGCGTTTGCATCGGCGCTCACCTTCGCGGTCGGCGCCGCGATGCCCCTGCTTCCGGTCGTTCTCGGCTCGGATCAGGTTTCGATTCCGGCCGTTTCGGTCACATCACTGCTGTGCCTCGGTGTACTCGGGGCGCTCGCCAGCGTTGTCGGTGGGGCGAAGCCGCTCGCTGGCATTCTCCGTGTCACCGGATGGGGTGCGCTTGCGATGGCAGTTACCGCCGCTGCTGGCTTGCTATTTGGTGCAAGTGGTTGATTCGCACAGCGCATTATCAGTCACGCGGGCGCCGCGTCATCGGCTGAGTACGTTCGCACCCATTTGCGCCAGTAACGTCGTCATCGCTCCGGCTTCCGCGGCCCGTTCATTCGAGGCATTGCCTTGCAGTGCGCGTTTCGCAACGCCTTGCGCGATCGCTGCCAAGCGGAAGAATGAGAACGCCAGCACGAATGGCCAATCGCCAATCGCGCTGCGCCGGGTCAAGGCTTGGTAGTGCTCGATCAATGCAGTTTCGTCGGGAATGCCAAGTGCGCTGCGATCTAGTCCCGCAAGTCCGGGCAGGGCAGGGTTGCGTGGCAGGCGCAGCGCCATGCAGAAATAGCCGAGGTCAGCGTGCGGATGACCAATTGTCGCTAACTCCCAGTCAACGACTGCGATGATGCGCGGTTGGTCGTGGTGCCAGATCAGATTGTCGATCCGGAAATCGCCATGCACCAAGGCAACCCGGCCATCGTCATGCGGACAGCGCGCTGGCAGACGATCGATCAGCGTCTCCATCGCGTCAATACGCTGGCTTTCGCTGGCGCGATATTGCTTGGTCCAGGTGGCGATCTGGCGCAAAAAATAATGGCTCGCTTTGCCGAAATTACCGAGTCCGACGGCGCCGACGTCAACGCCGTGCAGCGCCGCGAGCACACGCATGATCTCGTCGTAATAAGCACGGCGCTGATCGAATGCGATATCGGGCAAGGATGGATCCCAGAGAATGCGACCATCGACATGCGCCATCACGTAGAACATTGCACCGATCACCGATTCGTCGGTGCACAGTGCCAGCGGTCGCGCCACCGGCACACCATGACCGTACAGCGCACTCAGTACGAGGTATTCACGATCCACCGCATGCGCGCCCGGCAGCAACTGTCCGAACGGCTTGCGGCGCAGCACGTAGGTGCCCGACGCCGCATCAAGCTGATAGGTCGGGTTCGACTGCCCACCCTTGAACTTGGTTGCCGTTGTCGGGCCACGAAAGCCAGGCACGCGTGTCTCGCACCACGCCGACAATCGATCGAGGGGAAGATCGCTCATCGTTGCATCAACATCGATTTCGCGAGTGCGGTCAGGTGCACTTCGTCCGGGCCGTCGGCGAGACTAAGGGCGCGGGCGCCGGCGTAAGCTTTGGACAAGAATATGTCTTCGGAGACACCAAGTGCGCCGTGGATCTGGATGGCGCGGTCAATGACGCGTTGAGCCATGCGCGGGGCGACAATCTTGATCATGCCGATCTCGTCCTTGGCACCGCGTGCGCCGCCGGCATCGAGCTTCTGCGCTGCGGCAAACGTCAGCAGGCGGGCCTGTTCGATCTCGCAGCGACTGAGCGCGATCGCTTCGCGCACCATCCCCTGTTCGGCCAGTGGACGATGGAATGCGATGCGCGTGCGGGCGCGTTGCAGCATGGCATCGAGTGCGCGCTGAGCGAGGCCGATCAAACGCATGCAGTGATGGATGCGCCCCGGGCCGAGTCGTCCCTGCGCGATCTCGAAGCCACGGCCTTCGCCGGCGATCAGGTGATCGAGCGGCACGCGCGCGTCGTTGAAGTGCACTTCGGCATGGCCACTCGGCGCATCGTCGAAACCGAACAGATGCAGTGGGCGCACCACGGTCACACCCGGCGTCGCTTTGGGCACGATGATCTGGCTATGGCGTCGATGCGGTTCTGCGTCCGGATCGGTCACGCCCATCACGATGAAGAAGTCGAGGCGCGGGTCCATGGCACCGGTAATCCACCATTTTCGCCCGCTCACCACGTAATGATCAGCGCTACGTTGAATGCGCGTCGCGATGTTGGTGGCATCGCTCGATGCCACGTCTGGTTCAGTCATCGCAAACGCCGAGCGGGTTTGGCCAGACAGCAAGGGTTGCAGCCAACGTTGCTGCTGCATGGTCGAGCCATAGTGATGCAACACTTCCATGTTGCCGGTGTCTGGGGCGTTGCAGTTGATCGTTTCGGGCGCGATCAGCGATCGCCCAGTCAGTTCCGCGAGTGGCGCGTAGTCAAGATTCGACAGCCCCGCTCCGTGATTTGGGTCGGGCAGGAACAGGTTCCACAAGCCGCGTTGCTGTGCTTCTGCTTTCAGCGTTTCGATGATTGGCGGGATCGTCCAGCGCTGGCCCGGTTGCTCGATGTGTGCATCGAATTCGGCTTCAGCCGGCAGCACGCGATGATCAATAAAATGTGCGAGTTCGGCATGTAGCGCATGTGCGCGTTCGGAAAACGGAAACAGTGGCGACAGCGCCATGCATCACCTCAGAAATGAGTCCAGAGTTTGCGCTCACCAGGAGCCGACAGATGCGGTAGTTGATTGAAACTGAGCAAGCGCACGCCGCCGTCGAACACCACGAATTCGCTGATTGCCGAATTGCGGATGGCGATGTTCAGATCAACCGAACGTATATCCGCGACTTCCAGAGCACGTTGCGCCAGTTGCCCGACGACACCGCCGGAAGTGACCAACAGCACACGCTCGCGGCCATGATGGCGCTCAGTCAGACGCGTCATCGCGGCGTCGATACGGGCGCGGAATCTGAACCAGCCTTCGTCCAGTTGCGCATCCATCGCGCCGCTGGCCCAGTGCCGCAGCGCCGCTAGAAGATAACGTGCGACCTGCATGCGGTCGCGTGGGCCGGGCATGGCGTCGCGGTCGATCGGTCGATGTTGCGGATGCGTGGCCAAGAAGGCCGACAGCACCGCGCCATGATCGAACTCGTTGAAGCCGGGATCGATCTCGACTTCGGGCAGGGTTCTACCCGCGTCGGCAAAAGCCCGTTCGATGGCCGACAGCGTCTGTTGATGACGGCGCATCGCGCCAACGACGATGGCATCGAAGCCGATGTCGTGATCGGCGGCGAGCCAGCACCCAAGGCGCAGGGCTTGGTCTTCGCCGAGCGGCGAGAGTTGGTCGTAGTCGTCGGCATCGAATGACGCTTGGGCGTGGCGGATAGCGAGAATCTCGGTCATCTCAAGCTCCGCCCGCGATCATCGCCAGCCCGAATTCGGCGAGCGGCGCCGCGACCAGTACCCGCACCAGTTGCAGGACAAGCACGGCGAAGAGCGGCGATAGATCGAGCCCGCCGATCGACGGGACGAGTTTTTGAAAGGGCTTCAAGATCGGATCGCTAAGTCGGTACAGCGTCTGCACGACCGGGTTGTAGGGATCGGGTGAGACAAAGCTCAGGATGGCGCGGACGATAATCATCCAGAGCAGCGCGGTCGCCGCAAATTGGATCAACATCGCCAGCGCGATCACCAGCAGAGCCAGTAGCGGCAAGCCGAATCCGGCCAGCCGATAAAGCAGCCAGGTTTCGAGCAGGGTCAACAGGAAGGTGATCAGCAAGGCGGCGAGATTCCAGCCGTTCACTACCGGTAGTGCCTTCTGGATCGGGATCAGCACCGGGTTGGTCAGTCGGTAGACGAACTGCGACAACGGGTTGCGGAAATCTACGCGCAGGCCCTGCATTAGCAGCCGGAAGAAAAACAACCCAATGACGAGTCCGAACAGAACTTGGACGATCAACGCGCCGGCATTCGCAAGATGGCCCATGCTCAGGCTCCAAACTGGTTCGAGAGTTCGCGACCGCGTTCAGTAGCGCGGACGACGGCGACGTCGACCAAATCGCGGAAACCGCCCGCTTCAAGCCGTTCCAGCGCGGCTTGGGTGGTGCCACCCGGCGAGGTAACACGCTGACGCAGTATCGCCGGATCATCGCTGCCGTCCGCGATCGCCATACGTGCTGCACCCAGTGCGGTGTTCAGGACCAAGGTGCGAGCGGCCGCTGGCGTTAGCCCTTGCCGTTCGGCGGCTGCGATCAGGCTCTCCATCAACAGGAAAAAATATGCCGGCCCGCTCCCCGACACTGCCGTTACTGCGTCCATCAATGCTTCGTCGTCGATCCACACCGTGGCACCGGCTGCGGCCATGATCGCCTCGGCGCGCGATCGTGCCGAGGCATCGACGCGGGCATCGGCAAACAGACCGGTAACGCCGGCTCCGACCAGCGCAGGCGTGTTCGGCATGCAGCGCACGATGCGTGCCCCCGGCTTGAACCAACTGTAGAAGTTTTGCAGCCGGATGCCCGCGGCAATCGAGATCAGCAGTGGGTTGCGCGCCGCGACTTGATCGGCAAGGTCGCGGCATACCGTCGCCATGACCTGTGGCTTGACGGCAAGCACGATGATGTCGGCGTCGCGTGCCGCCTCGTGGCTGTCGCGGTGCACCGATACGCCGAATTCCGCTGCCAAGCTGTAGCGTGTTGATTCCATCGGTTCGGCCACGTGTATGCAGCGCGGGTCGGTGCCGCGAGCAATCAGTCCACTGATCAGCGCGCGTGCCATGTTGCCGCCGCCGATGAATGCCAAGGTTGTCATGCCGGTCGTCCGCGTTCGCCAAAGAACGCCGATCCTATCCGAACCAGGTTGGCACCTTCGGCAATGGCGACCGAGAAATCGTCGGACATGCCCATCGACAAGGTATCGACCCCGGCATGGCGTTGCTTCAAGCGGTCGAACAGAATGCGCATGCGCCGAAAGGCATGCGGACGCTGCGTCGGGTCCGCGTTCGGCTTGGGGATGGCCATCAGTCCTCGCAGTCGCAGTCGCGGCTGTGCCGCGATCGCGGTAGCGAGTGCATCGACCATCTCCGGCGCGCAGCCCGACTTGCTGGCTTCGTCGTCGATATTTACCTGCACCAGCACGTTGAGTGCGGTCAAGTCCACGGGACGGAATTTCGCCAGCAGTGGGATCAGTTTGTCGCGGTCGACACTCTGCACCCAGTCGAAGTGGGTGGCCGCCTCCTTGCACTTGTTCGATTGCAATGGGCCGATCAGGTGCCATTCGAGATCGAGGTCGGCGAGTTCATGCTGTTTGGCCAATGCCTCCTGCACGTAATTTTCACCGAATGCCGATTGGCCGAGCGCCGCCAGCGCGCGTACTGCGGCCGCTGGCTGGGTCTTGCTGACAGCGAGCACACGGACGCCGCTGGTACCGGCGGCAGCATCCACGGCTGTGCAAATGCGTTGGAATCGATCAAGGAGGTCGGTCATGGTTCTGCTCGCGGCGCGTTCTGCAGATCCGCAAAAAGGGATATAGTCGGTTCAGTTTACGCCTGGCACCGGAGCGCCGCATGGATATCGCCGAGCTACTCGCATTCTCGGTCAAGAACAAAGCGTCTGACCTGCATTTGTCTGCGGGCTTGCCGCCGATGATCCGCGTGGATGGCGACGTACGCCGCATCAACATCCCGGCACTTGATCACAAGGCCGTGCATTCTCTGGTCTACGACATCATGTCGGACAAGCAGCGGCGCGACTACGAAGAATTCCTCGAGACCGACTTTTCATTCGAGATTCCCGGGTTGGCGCGCTTTCGTGTCAATGCCTTCAATCAGAACCGCGGTGCCGGTGCAGTATTTCGTACCATTCCAAGCCAGATTCTGACGCTTGAAGACTTGAATGCGCCGAAGATATTCAAAGAACTGATCGACGTACCGCAAGGCTTGGTGCTGGTGACCGGGCCAACCGGTTCCGGCAAGTCAACCACGCTCGCCGGCATGGTCGACCACATCAACAAGAATGAATACGGCCATATCCTCACCATCGAGGACCCGATCGAATTCGTGCATCAGTCACAGAAGTGTCTGATCAATCAGCGCGAAGTGCATCGTGATACGCATGGCTTCAATGAAGCGCTGCGTTCGGCATTGCGCGAAGACCCTGACTATATTCTGGTCGGCGAAATGCGCGACATGGAAACCATCCGCCTGGCCTTGACCGCTGCGGAAACCGGACACTTGGTGTTCGGCACCCTGCATACTTCGTCGGCCGCAAAGACGGTCGATCGCATCATCGACGTGTTCCCGGCCGGCGAAAAGCCGATGGTGCGTTCGATGCTGTCGGAGTCGCTGCGTGCGGTGGTCTCGCAGTCGCTGCTGAAAAAGGTCGGCGGTGGCCGAGTTGCGGCGCACGAGATCATGGTCGGCATTCCGGCGATCCGTAACTTGATCCGCGAGGACAAGGTCGCGCAGATGTATTCGTCGATTCAGACGGGTGCAGCTGTCGGCATGCAGACCCTCGATCAATGCTTGCAGGATCTAGTGAAGCGCGGTCTGATCACGCGTCTTCAAGCATCGAGTTATGCCAAGGACAAAAAGCTGTTCGATTGATGCCGGATTGAGCATCGTTTCCCGATCCGGCCCGGAGAAATCAAATGAGTAGTGTGGACTTCACCTCGTTCCTTAAATTGATGGTCCACAAGAAGGGCTCGGACCTGTTCATCACGGCCGGCATTCCACCGTCGATGAAAGTCAATGGTCGTATCGCCCCGGTCACGCAAGCGCCGCTATCGCCGCAAGCCTGTCGCGACATGGTGCTGAACGTGATGACGCCCTCGCAGCGCGAGGAGTTTGAAAAGACCCACGAGTGCCAGTTTGCGATCTCGCTGCAAGGCGTCGGTCGTTTCCGCGTCAGTTGCTTCTACCAACGCAACCAGGTCGGCATGGTGCTGCGTCGTATCGAGACGCGCATTCCGGGTGTTGAGGAACTCGGTCTGCCGCCAGTGGTGAAAACCTTGGCGATGACCAAACGCGGCTTGATCATGTTCGTCGGTGCGACCGGTACCGGTAAATCCACATCGTTGGCGGCGATGCTTGGGTATCGCAATCAGAATTCGACCGGCCACATCATCACGATTGAGGATCCGATCGAATTCGTGCACAAGCATGAAGGCTGCATCATCACCCAACGCGAAGTCGGTATCGATACTGACAGTTGGGAGAACGCGCTGAAGAACACCCTACGTCAGGCCCCGGACGTGATCCTGATCGGCGAAGTGCGTACGCGCGAAACTATGGAACACGCAATCGCGTTTGCCGAAACCGGCCACCTTTGTTTGTGTACCCTGCATGCCAACAACGCGAACCAAGCGTTAGATCGCGTGCTGCACTTCTTCCCTGAGGATCGGCGCCCGCAGTTGTTGATGGATCTTTCGCTGAACTTGAAGGGCGTGGTGGCGCAGCAACTGGTGCCGACGCCGGACGGCAAGAGTCGCCGCGCCGCGATGGAAATTCTGCTCGGCACACCGCTGGTGCAGGACTACATCCGCGATGGCGAGATCCACAAGATCAAGGAAGTGATGAAGGAGTCGACCAATCTCGGCATGCGTACCTTCGACCAGAGCCTGTTTGAGTTGTATCAGGCCGGCGAAATTTCCTACGAAGATGCCTTGCGTCACGCCGATTCGGCCAACGAAGTGCGCTTGCGGATCAAACTGGCCCAGGGTGGCGATGCACACTCGCTGTCGCAGGGGTTGGATGGCGTCGAATTGATGGACCAGTAGACCGATATGCGCTGCGTCTATGTCGCGGAGGATCTGATCGACGCCCACTTGGTGTGCGACCGACTCTGCGACGACGGTATTCCAGCGGAAATCCACGGCGCAGACCTGACCGGCAGCTTCGGTTTGTTACCCGGATATGTCTCGGTCTGGGTCCCGGAAATGCAATCAATCGATGCCGACCACGTGCTCGAATTGTTCCGCCCCGCTGAACTCGAAGCGTCGCTTGGCGTGGATCTCGCCATTCCGGACGGTGCCGCACCGGCGTAGCCGGAGTCACTGTTCTGCAACGTCTTGGCGACATTAGTTGGCGCTGTCATAAAGCGGTCAAATATCGGCAATAGAGTGCGCGGCAATCCGTCATCCAAGGGTCGCCACCATGTCATATGCACTTCGTTTGTCCGCCCTGGCGGTTGCCAGTGTGTTGCCCCTGCCTGCTCACGCCGAGTATCAGTTCGACCGTATCGGCGAATACGACGCCTTTGTCGACGGCGTGTTGCAGACCGATTACAACCGCTTTGACGATGACGTGAAGAACTTCGTGGACGACGCCGAATTTCGGCGCGCCGAGATCATTTTCCGCCTAAAGAACGAGCGCAATACCGAATTCTTTGTCGGCTACGACCCACGTGCCGACAAATGGCTCGACGTGTACGCCAAATTCATGGTCGGCCCCGGTGGGCAGGTCCGCGTCGGCCAGTACAAGCAGAACATGAACATGGAAGAGTTGATCTCGACCAAGAGCATCGACTTCGTTTCGCGCGCGCTGCCGAATGCCTTCACCATCGGTCGCCGCATCGGTGTCGACTACATGCAGTTCGGCACGAATTGGACGGCTTCCGCTGGGGTCTACGATCGCGAGTTGACGAACAATGGCGGCAAGGGCACCGGTGTCGTGGCGCGTGCGACCTATGCGCCGATCTACGAACTCGAGAGAACCCTGCACTTTGGCGTTGCACTGTCGTCGCAGGAGCAATCGAAGGACGTGGCGCGCTTTTCGTCGCGCCCCGAAGCCGATCTCGCCAACTTCCGATTGGTCGATACCGGCAACCTCGCGAATGCCGAACGCAACAACCAGATCGGCCTTGAAGCCGCCTATTCGGACGGTCCGTGGGCGGTGCAAGGTGAATACCTGCGCGCCAACGTGACGCGCAGTGCCGGCCTCGACGACTACACCGCGGACGGCTGGTACGTGTACGGCACCTGGTTCGTGACCGGCGAGTTCAAGACCTACAAGCACGGCAAGTTCGACTACCCGGTGCCGAACGATCCGGGCAAGGGCGCGCTCGAACTTGGCCTGCGCTATTCGAGCATCGACCTCGACGACGGCAGTGTGCACGGCGGCGAGGAACAGAACTGGACGGTTGGCGCGAACTGGTACTGGCGTTCGAACTTCAAGCTCGCGCTGAACTACACCGCGGTCAGCAGCGACAAGGCCGGTGTCTCGGACGCCCCGAGCCTGGTCACCGCCCGCTTCCAGTTCATGTTCTGAGGACCGCCACGATGATGCGTACGCTCAGAAGCAAGCTGTTCATCGCCGCACTGGCCTTCACCGCCTGCGGCATCGCGCCCGCTGCCGATGTCGTCGGCGCCGGGTCCACCTTCGTCTATCCGGTGATGGCCAAGTGGTCGGCCGACTACCGCGCCGCGACCCAGACCAAGATCAACTACCAGGCGATCGGTTCGGGCGGCGGCATCGCCCAGATCAAGGCCAAGACCGTCGACTTCGGCGCATCGGACAAACCACTCGATACCGCAGAGCTCGCTGCAGCGAACCTGGTGCAGTTCCCGCTGGTGATCGGTGGCGTCGTGCCCGTGGTCAATGTCGCCGGAATCACCTCCGGCGGTATTCGCTTCGACGGGGCCGTGCTCGCCGACATCTTTCTCGGCAAGATCAAGCGCTGGAATGATCCGGCCATCGTCGCGCTGAATGCCGGACTGACCCTGCCGGACCAGGCGATCACCGTTGTGCATCGTTCGGACGGCTCCGGAACCACCTTCAACTTCACGAACTATTTGTCCAAGGTCAATGCCACGTGGAGGTCCGGCGTCGGCGAGGGCATCACCGTGCGTTGGCCGGTCGGCATCGGCGGCAAGGGCAACGAAGGCGTTGCCGCCTACGTGAAGCAGATCAAGGGCGGCATCGGTTACGTCGAGCTGACCTATGCGCTGCATAGCAAGATGAGCTACGCGTTGATGCAGAACGCCGCGGGTGAATTCGTTTCGCCGAATGAAGAAAGTTTCCAGGCGGCCGCCGACAGCGCCGACTGGGATCATGCCCAGGACTTCAATCTGGTCATCACCAATGCGCCGGGCGCCAACGCCTGGCCGATTGCCGCGACCGTGTTCGTGATGATGGCCAAGCAGCCGAAGAACGCCGAGAACGCCAAAGCTGCGCTCGCCTATTTCGACTGGGTGTTCGCGAACGGTGCAAAGCAGGCGAGTGCGCTGCACTACGTCTCGTTGCCGGCCAAGGTGCAGGAACAGGCCAAGGCGCACTGGACGCAGTCGTTGAAGTATTGAGCCCATGCAAGATGCCCTGATCGCCGCCGCCGAACGGCGCGCTATCCGTGACGCGCGCCATGACCTTCGTTTCCGTGGGCTGGTGGCGACTGCGGGCGGGTTCGTGCTGCTGGCGCTCGGTGGTGCAGCGCTGTCGATGTTGTGGGGCGGATGGGAGACGTTTTCGACCTTCGGACTCGACTTCGTCACCAGCAGCAATTGGGACGCGATCGACCAGCAGTTCGGCGCCTGGGTTCCGATCTACGGCACGCTGGTGACCGCTGCGATCGCGATGATCATCGCGGTACCGGCCAGTTTCGGAATCGCGCTGTTCCTGACCGAAGTCGCGCCCACCTGGCTGCGAACGCCGGTCGGTACCGCGATCGAACTGCTCGCCGGCATCCCGTCCATCATCTACGGCATGTGGGGCCTGTTCGTATTCGTGCCGATGCTGGCCGAGCATGTCTATCCCTGGATCGACGCGAATCTGGGGCAATGGCCTCTTGTCGGGTCGTTGTTTGCCGGGCCACCGCTTGGTATCGGCACACTGACCGCAGGACTAGTGCTCGCAATCATGGTCGTGCCGTTCATTTCCTCGGTGATGCGCGACGTCTTCCTGACCGTGCCGACGCGACTCAAGGAGTCGGCCTACGCGCTGGGTTCGACGCGTTGGGAAGTGGTCTGGGATGTCGTCCTGCCCTACACCCGCTCCGCGGTGATCGGCGGCGTCTTTCTCGGGCTCGGGCGCGCGCTCGGCGAAACCATGGCGGTCACCTTCGTGCTCGGCAACGCGCACGAGCTTTCGACCTCACTGTTGATGCCGGGCAATTCGATTGCGGCGACGATCGCTAATGAATTCGCCGAAGCCGATACCGATCTCTACCGTTCGTCGCTGATCGCGCTCGGCTTCCTGTTGTTCGTCGTCACCTTTGTCGTGCTGGCGATCGCCAAGCTGATGCTGCGCCAGCTCGCGAAGCGGGAAGGGCGCTGATGGCCACCGACCTGATCTTCCTGAAGCGCCGCATCATCAATGCCATCGCCTTGCTGTTGTCCGCGGCCGCAGCCCTGCTCGGACTGGCCTGCCTGGCCTGGATTTTGTGGACGACGCTGAGCAAGGGCATCGCCGCATTCAATATCGCACTGTTCACGCAGATGACGCCGCCGCCCGGCGAAGCCGGCGGACTGGCGAACGCGTTGTTTGGCAGCATCGTGATGTGCCTGATCGCGACCGCGATGGGTACGCCGATCGGTATCGCAGCCGGCACCTTCGTCGCCGAATACGCTGATCGGCACTGGGTCGGCTACACCATCCGTTTCGTCAACGACATCCTGCTCTCGGCACCATCGATCGTGCTCGGCCTGTTCGTCTACACCCTCGTGGTGCGGCCGATGGGCGGGTTCTCGGGGTTCGCCGGGGCGCTCGCGCTGGCCTTCATCGTGATCCCGGTGGTGGTGCGCACCACCGACGACATGCTCAAACTGGTGCCTTCGCAGATGCGCGAAGCGGCCTTGTCGCTCGGCATCCCGCAATGGAAGGTGACCCTGCAGATCTTGTATCGCGCCGCCGCGCCCGGCATCGTCACCGGCATGTTGCTGGCGCTGGCGCGGATCAGCGGTGAAACCGCGCCGCTGTTGTTCACCGCACTGAACAATCAGTACTGGAGCACGGACTTGTCCGAACCGATCGCGAGTGCGCCGGTGGTGATCTTCCAATACGCAATGAGTCCGTTCGAAGACTGGCACGCACTGGCCTGGGCTGGTGCCTTCATCATCACCGTGTTCGTGCTGGCGCTATCGCTGTTCGCGCGTCTGGTCCTGCTTCGCAAGCGAGTCGCCCATGACTGAACTTCGTACTGCCGTCGTCGTTCGCGATGCCATGCCGGCCACGGCCGTCAAGATGGCGGTGCGCCGCCTGAACTTCCACTACGGCGACTTCCACGCGATCAAGACCGTTAGTCTCGACATCCCGGAGAAGCGCGTCACGGCGATGATCGGGCCGAGCGGTTGTGGCAAGAGCACGCTGCTGCGTGTCTTCAACCGCATCTATTCGATCTATCCGGGGATGACAGCCGCGGGCGAGGTGTTGCTCGACGGCGAAAACATCCTCGACGCGCGTTATTCGGTGAACCGGCTGCGCGCCAAAGTCGGCATGGTGTTCCAGAAACCGGTGCCGTTCCCGATGTCGATCCACGACAACATCGCCTATGGCATCAAGCACTACGAGCGTCTCGGCAAGGCCGACATGGCGGACCGCGTCGAGCAGGCACTGCGTCAGGCGGCGTTGTGGAACGAGGTGAAAGACAAGCTCAAGCACAGCGCGAATGGGCTTTCCGGTGGCCAGCAGCAACGCCTGTGCATCGCGCGCGCGATCGCGCTGAAGCCGGACGTGTTGTTGCTCGATGAACCGACTTCGGCGCTGGATCCGATTGCGACCGGGCGCATCGAACAGTTGATCGCCGAGCTGCGCAATGACTTCACCATCGTCATCGTCACTCACAACATGCA
>Ga0073902_10000692_pt1 | contig 19355 bp, 14 predicted proteins | sample KloWWTmeKNB19Kit_FD_66667 | JGI IMG/M metagenome (GOLD analysis project Ga0073902, IMG submission 66667) | Active sludge microbial communities from Klosterneuburg, Austria, studying microevolution and ecology of nitrifiers - Klosterneuburg... | ecosystem: Engineered > WWTP > Aerobic digester >...
GGGTAGTTCATTTTGGATTTTGAGTAGGGTGGAATTTTGTTTTGATTTGGCATGAAGGGCAATATTTAATTTGCTTATTGCAAAGGGAGGAGGCTTAATCATTAAGAAGAATTATTTATAACCAAGAAATCAAAATAATATATTAACTTTGGAATGTATAAAAAAAAATGCATTTGCAAACAGTAATTGTGGCTTGTGGCAAATTTTATATGTATCTTTACTTAATCGTAATTCTTTTACTATGAAATCGCTCTTTTGGTTCACTTTAATATTTAACTCGGTTTTTTTCTTCGATTTTACGGCTGCCCAATCCACAAGTCATCCTGAGAACCAAATTGCAGTCCAGTATGCTTCTGACCAAAGTTCAAAAACCACCGTGCTAGAGAGTGAGGAACCCATATTACCTCCAGAAATCTCATTTAGAAAAAATAATTATTTTCCATTTCTTTCCAATACCAGTTGGTTGTATCTCCAAAAAACTTTAGAAGGATTTTATAATTTGTATTTAGAAAATCATAGGGATACGGTAGTTCAAGGTCTGCCTTGTAGAATTCTGAGGGAAACAAATATAAGTTTATCTGGCGGATTTACTAATCCTTTTGACCCTCCAGGATTTAAAGGTGACGAATATATTTTTTTTGAAGACACGAGTGCTCACAAGGTATTTGTTTACAATTCGAACATTCAAAAATTTTTTGTTTTATATGACTTTAATTTGAATGTTGGCGATACATTGGCACAAGATAATTTAGTTGTTACCAGAATTGTGGATACAACATTTTTAGGCACTTCAAGGAAAAAAATTAGTTTTCGATCGACTTTAGATAGGGATTATGTAATTGAATGGATTGAAGGTATTGGTAATATAACACACCCTCTGGTTACGGATTATCCAGTTTCTAGGTTTAATAAAATGGTTTGTGTAAAACAAAATTCTTCGATTGTCTATGAGAGTCAACCGACCTTATTTACCGTAGATTGTAATAGTGTTCTAAGTTCAACCAACGAAATTCCTAGCAAAGAGAATAATTTAGGTAAACTTATAATATACCCTAATCCTAGCAGTGGAGAAATTCAATGGTTCACGAGTAGGATTTCATCTACCAAAAGTGTGCAGATATTCAATGCCATCGGACATCGAATCTATCAAAGTCCCGATAACTTCCAAGCCAATAGTTTAAATATAAGTCATTGGCCACCAGGGGTTTATTATATGGTTTTGACGGCCTCATTGGGCAGCATCAGCCAAAAGTTTATTAAAAATTGACAGTTCATTCCAGTACTTTGTTCTTGGTTGAGCCTCGCATGGATTGATATGGGTGTTTTAATGTGAGATTAAAAAGCTTCTTGGGGTTGGAGCTAATTCTTGTATTTTGAGTCTGTGGAAGTATTGGCTTGGTCCTTAGAAAAAGCCCAATATTTATTGGATATTTAGTTTTTCTAGGATGCCTTCTTTTTTTATTGTGGCCAAGAAGTTTTCGGCCGTTTGCGTTTTGTCCATGGACGCATATTCTACCACAGCATTGATGGTTTTGAAATTGAAACTTTCTGAACAATTGAATTTGGTCCAAACTCTTTGGAATGATTTATCTTCTTCAGTTTTAAAAAAGAACTCAGGGAGCGTACTGAGTGTGTCGGTTTCTTTGTCCCAATTATATTCCTTATGAACGATGGTTGAATTGAACTTTAACTCAATGTTATCGCCATTTATGACATATTTACCCGAAAGAAAAGTATCACCTTCTAAGCAATAATCGACGCAAACAAAATTTTCGTTATCCAAAAATAAATAGTTGCTAGAGCAACAGTCACATTCCCCATAAGCTTCACAATCTTTTGAATTAAATTCAGGGCCTAATAGATAGAGTTTATTGGCCAAAATAAAGTTCGAGGCAGCAGTTTGAATGCTGGTTTCTTGTTTTGTTTCAGCTGTAACTGTATGCTGTTTTTGAGATGAATTGCAACCTATGAACAAAAAGATAGGGCTCGCAAATGTAAAAATGATGATAGCTCTTTTTAGGTACATTCTGATTGTTGTTTTTATTATTTGTACATGCATTGGGTGTGGTTTATTATTTAACAAAAATCAAAATCGGGGTTAATCATCAAGTCATGAATCGCAACTAAACAATTTATTTTACATTCAAAGGTAGCAATATTGGGTTTTATATCAAATTTAGTCTAAAAAATTCAAGAAAATGCCAAGCAACAGTTAAAATATGTCAGGATTTATTTTTTCAATTTTCCAGAATTTAAAAAGTCCTTGTACGGAAGTAGGTTCAGTTTGGTTTTTAGAGTTTCTTGTGTTTAATTGACCAATCTCGAGACCATTAATCTACAAAATCAAATGGGTGAATAAATCTACATTGTCATTCAAGTATTGATAATTAAATTTCATAGCAGTTAGCTGCTCTTCGATTGCCTTAAAATCATTTGGATTTTTCACCTCAATCCCCACTACTGCTGGGCCGCTTTCTCGGTTATTTTTTTTCGAAAATTGAAAATATGTAATGTCGTCGTTCTCCCCTAAAACCTTGCTTACAAACTCTTTTAACGCTCCAGGACGTTGTGGAAATTTGATGATAAAATAGTGTTTCAAGCCTTCATACAGCAGCGACCTTTCCTTGATTTCCTCAGTCCTAGTTATATCGTTATTGCTGCCACTGACGATGCAAACCACATTTTTGCCTTTTATTTCATCTTTATAAAAATCGAGTGCAGCGATGGCCAAAGCACCTGCGGGTTCTACCACGATTGCTTCTTCGTTATACAAGCGCAATATGGTCGAGCAAACTTTCCCTTCAGGAACCAGAATAATATCGTGTAAACTGTCCTTGCAAATCTCAAACGTTATATCACCCACGCGCTTTACAGCAGCACCATCTATGAATTTGTCTATATCCTCTAGTTTTGTATTTATGCCATTTTGGATGGAGGTTTTCATGGATGCAGCACCAGCTGGTTCTACACCTATGATTTTAGTCTCAGGACTTAATGCTTTAAAAACTGTTGAAATACCTGCCGCCAAACCACCCCCACCGATGGGTACAAACAAATAATCAACTGGAGTTTTTGCATCTTCTATCAATTCCAATGCGACTGTGCCCTGACCTGCTATGACATTTTCATCATCAAAGGGATGGATAAATATCGCAGCTTTTTCGTCACAGTATTCACTTGCATACTGGAAAGATTCGTCGAAGGTATCACCTTTCATGACTACTTCAACCTTATCTTTTCCAAAAAGCTTAACTTGCTTTATTTTTTGTTGGGGTGTAGTCACTGGCATAAAAATTGTCGCGTTTATATCCAGTTTATTGCAAGCAAAAGCCACGCCTTGAGCGTGATTGCCAGCACTTGCGCATACTACTCCTTTGTTTTTTTCATTAGTAGAAAGAGCAAATATTTTATTGTAGGCACCCCTAAGTTTGTAGGAGCGAACGGGCTGCAAGTCTTCTCTTTTTAGCCAAACCTGAGCAGAGAATTCTTCACTCAGGTTTTCATTTTTCATCAATGGGGTATGCACAGCGACGCCTTTTATGCGCTCCTTGGCTAAAAGTATTTCTTCTAAAGATATCATTATTTGGTCGGTCTTAATTTACGAACTTGTGCACCTGTCTGCCACAATTCACTTTCCTTTAATTCTTTCAATTCTTCTTCTAGCTTTGTTCGATAGTCTGGCTTGCTATTAGCCTCGATGACTATTTCGGCTTCCTTGCCAGAGATCACGCTGTCATACAATTCATTCAGTACGGGTTCTGTGGCCTCGCGAAATTTTCCTTTCCAATCCAATGCACCGCGCTGGGCTGTTGTAGAACAATTAGCATACATCCAGTCCATACCATTTTCAGCCACCAATGGCATTAAGCTTTGGGTTAATTCTTCTACGGTTTCATTAAATGCTTCACTTGGAGAGTGTCCACGTTGTCGCAAGACATTGTACTGCGCTTCGAAAATCCCAGCAATCGCCCCCATAAGTACCCCACGCTCACCAGTGAGGTCACTATAAACCTCCTTCTGAAAAGTGGTTTCAAATAGATATCCAGAGCCAATAGCGATTCCTAGTGCTAAGGCTCTTTCATGTGCATTGCCCGTGGCGTCTTGGAATACCGCATAGCTTGAATTAAGCCCCTGACCTTTGAGAAATAAACTTCGCAGTGATGTGCCAGAGCCTTTGGGTGCTACTAAAAAAACATCGATATCGCTAGGAGGGATGATGCCTGTTTTTTCATGAAAGGTAACACCAAATCCATGGGAGAAATAAAGTGCTTTGCCAGGGGTTAAATATTTTTTCATTCCATCCCATGCTTGTATTTGGCCGGCATCGGAAAGTAAGTTCATGATGATCGTTCCTTTATCACAAGCCTCCTCAACTTCAAAAAGAGTTGTGCCCTCTTTCCAACCCTCAGCCAATGCCTTGTTCCAGCTGTCGGTGCCTTTGCGTTGTCCTACTATCACGTGGATCCCGTTATCCTTGAGATTCAAGGCCTGACCTGGCCCTTGGACACCATAACCTATGACAGCTATTGTTTCATTTTTTAAAATTTCTTTTGCTTTGTCAAGTGAAAATTCTTCTCGTGTTACCACATTTTCTAGTACACCTCCAAAATTGATTGTTGCCATGTTCTTTATTTTTTAATTTGATTTTTCAATTTCTTTTAAATACGTGCTGAGTTCTTTCATGGGTTTGGTCACCGCTACTCTTCCTGATCGGGCAAATTCCAATATCCCAAAGGGTTTTAATTTTTCAAAAAGCAATTGAGTTTCTTCAACATGCCCTGTTTTTTCAATCACCATAAACATAGGATCCACCGTAAGGATACGGGCATAGTTTTCACGAATTACCTTTTCGACAGATCCATTGGTCAGGTTGTCTGTTTTAATTTTGTACAATGCGATCTCTTGGTGCACTATCTCTGATTCTTCGTGGACAAAAGCCTTTAATACATCCACCAATTTCTCGATTTGGCCTATTACTTTATCTACTTGTTCTTTGGATGTTCTTAGAACAATTGTATAGCGGAAAACGTCCTTAACTTCTGATTCTGAGGCAGTTATGCTATCAATATTTAGGTGTCTTCTGGTGAAAATGATGGTAATGCGATTGAGCATTCCGATGGAATTTTCGGTAAAAACAGATACTGTATATATTTTTTCCATTTTAAATTTTTCAGACGTTATTTTAATCGTATTTCAGATACAGAGGCTCCAGTTGGTACCATTGGAAATACGTTTTCTTCTTTAGCAACCATTACCTCTAAAAGATACGAACCATCATGATTCAGCATTTTTAATAAAGCATCTTTTAAATTAGCCCTGTTTTCAATTTTGGCGGCTTCAATGCTATAAGCCTTGGCGAGTGCTACAAAATCAGGACTTATCATTTCTGTAAATGAATATCTTTTTTCAAAAAATAACTGTTGCCATTGGCGCACCATTCCAAGAAACCTATTGTTCAAAATGACAATTTTTACGTCTATTTTACTTTGCAAAATGGTACCTAGTTCTTGAACCGTCATCTGAAAACCACCGTCACCAATGATTGCAATTACCGTATTTTTTGGTGCACCAAACTTAGCACCAATGGCTGCTGGTAGAGCAAAGCCCATCGTACCCAAGCCCCCTGAAGTGATATTGCTTTTGGATTTATTGAATTGATAATATCTAGCTGCCATCATTTGGTGTTGCCCGACATCCGTAACTACGATGGCTTCACCGTGGGTGATTTCGGAAAGCAGTTCGATGACCTCATTCATTTTTAATTCTTCCGAATGTAAGATTTCTGCACTTTGTTTTAATGTATCTACCTCGGTTTTTTTTGCACTTTTAAATTCCTCCAACCATAGATCGTGTTGGTTTTTATTTATAGATGCTGTCAATAATTTTAAAGCCTCTTTAGCATCAGCATGGATAGGCACATCCGCTTTTATTATTTTATGTAATTCCGAAGCATCGATCTCGATATGAATGACTTTTGCTTGTTTGGCATATCTTGAAACATCTCCAGTTACCCTATCATCGAAGCGCATACCGATTGCAATAAGAACATCGCACTCATTTGTCTTGATATTCGGGGCGTAATCTCCATGCATACCGAGGTAACCGACGTACAAAGGATGGTTTTTGGGAAATGCTCCTAGACCCAAAAGCGTTGATGCGACGGGGATGCCTGACTTTTCAACAAATTCCTTTAATTCTTTTTCGGCATTGGAAAGCATAATGCCCTGTCCTATAAGCAGAAATGGTTTTTTGGCTTGATTGATCAATTTTGCAGCTTCTTCCACAGAGTCTTTATTCAATTCGGGATTTGGATAATAACTTCTGATTTTTGTACATTTTTCATAATAAAATTGCATGGACTCAAATTGTGCATCCTTGGTAATATCGATCAAAACGGGTCCTGGGCGACCTGAAGAAGCGATGAAAAAGGCCTTTGCTATGACTGAAGGAATCTCATGCGCTTTAGTAATCTGGTAATTCCACTTCGTAATAGGGGCGGAGATGCCTATGATATCTGTTTCTTGAAAGGCATCAGTCCCTAATAGGTGGGAAGCGACTTGCCCCGTGATACAAACAAGGGGTGTTGAGTCGATTAATGCATCGGCCAATCCTGTTATCAAATTCGTAGCCCCAGGGCCAGAAGTGGCAAAAACTACACCAGTTTTGTCAGAGACTCTTGCGTAGCCTTGTGCCGCATGTATAGCACCTTGCTCGTGCCGTACTAAAACGTGATTGATGGAATCGGTATAATCATACAAAGCATCGTAGATGGGCATAATAGCACCACCTGGATATCCAAAAATGGTATTTATATTTTCTTCTACCAAAGATTTTATGACCGCTTGAGCCCCTGTTATTTTTAGTTCTGTCATTTTCTTATTAATTATCAGTTACGCAGCCAGTTGAAGCGCTTGAAACGCAATGTGCATACTTATACAAAATCCCTTTGGTGGCTTTAAGCGGCGGCTGTTTCCACAGGGCTTTGCGCTTTGCCAATTCCTCTTCGTTTATTAATAAATTCAGCTGATTGTTATTTACATCAATGGAGATGATGTCGCCGTTTTTTACCATTGCAATGGTCCCACCGTCAAAGGCTTCTGGAGTGATATGTCCAACCACAAAACCATGGGTTCCACCAGAAAATCGTCCATCTGTAATCAAGGCTACACTTTTACCCAATCCCGCACCCATGATGGCTGATGTAGGTTTGAGCATTTCAGGCATTCCAGGTCCGCCTTTTGGGCCACAGTAGCGTATCACAACCACATTGCCGGGTTTTACTTCGCCATTTTTTACGCCATCTATAACCGCAAATTCATCATCAAATACTATTGCAGGACCTTTAAAATATTCACCTTCATTTCCACTTATTTTGGCTACACTGCCTTCTAAGGCGAGGTTGCCATACATTGTTTGTATATGGCCTGTTGGTTTTATAGGTGTGTTTATATCGAGAAAAACATCTTGGCCTACTTGCAAGTCAGCCAAATTTGATAGGTTTTCTGATATCGTTTTTCCTGTCACCGTCAAGCAATCCCCGTGCAAGTATCCTTGGTCTAACAAATATTTCATAACTGCTGGGATACCACCTACGCGATGTAAATCCTCCATCAAGTATTTACCGCTAGGTTTTAAATCCGCCAAGACGGGAGTATTATCGCTTATTTTTTGAAAATCTTCCAACGTCAATTTAATATCTACCGAATGTGCCATCGCAATTAAATGCATGACAGCATTTGTAGAGCCACCCAAGACTGTGACTATGGTCATAGCGTTTTCAAAAGCTTTTCGAGTCATGATATCCTTGGGTTTTATATCATTTTCTAGCAAAACTCTGATAGCCTTTCCAGCATCGATGCATTCAACTTTTTTTTCAGGACTCAAGGCGGGATTGGATGAACTGTAAGGAAGGCTCATGCCTAGAGCCTCGATAGCAGCTGCCATAGTGTTTGCAGTGTACATGCCCCCGCATGCTCCCGCACCTGGGCAAGCATTTTTGATGATGCCCTTGAAATCTTCGGGTGTAATGGTGTCGTTAAATTTTTTACCCAATGCCTCAAAAGCTGAAACAATATTGAGCGATTCTTCTTTCCAAGTGCCAGAATGAATGGTACCACCGTAAATCATAATCGCTGGGCGATTCAATCTACCCATAGCCATAATAGATCCTGGCATGTTTTTGTCGCATCCCACTACAGCTAGGACTGCATCGTACCATTGAGCGCTCACGACAGTCTCTATAGAATCGGCTATGATATCTCTCGAAACCAATGAGAAACGCATTCCATCCGTTCCATTGGAAATGCCATCGCTTACTCCTATGGTATTGAATATCAATCCTACGAGATTTTCGTTTTGTACGCCTTCTTTTATTTCTTTTGCGAGGTCATTTAGATGCATATTGCACGTATTTCCTTCGTAGCCTGTGCTTACTATCCCGACTTGTGCTTTCGCCAAATCTTCATCTGTAAGCCCTATGCCGTACAGCATGGCTTGTGCAGCAGGCTGGGTTTCATCTTGTGTGATCGTCTTGCTGTATTTATTTAAGGGATTCATATACGTTGTTTGTTGGTTAAAATTTTTTCTACATTTCGTATGTCTAAGAAAAAACGATTGTTACTAAATCATGTGGTTTGGAACAAGGAAAGCAATATTTTCTAGAATATTGGAAAGCGATTTATGTCTAGAAAAATTGAATTTTGATTCTTTAACCAAAACTAATTCTCTGGTAAAGAAAGTATTTGAGGAACTGTTCTTTTTCATTCGTGTTAGATCTTAATTTTTTAAATTTCCATAAAACAAAAAAGCCCCCCGATTTTTTATCGGGAGGCCTTTTAAAATATTTTTATATTTATCTATAGCATTCCCGTTCCAATCGTGATAATCACGTTGATAATAATAATTGAAGGAATAATAAATAAATTGTTCATTTCTGATGATTGAGGTGCAAATGTAAAATAAATAAAATAAAATGCGATAATTTTAAAATAAAAAAGTTGAAAAAAAATTTTGGTTAAAAATAGAGTGGTTTTAGTCTCGTGATCACAGCTTTGGATTGGCCTTTTATTGGTCCAAGAGAATTTCTATTTCTTCCTTTAATTTGGGTAAATGCTTGGATATTATTCTCCAAATAATTATATCATCAACTCTGTCATATCCATGAATTACCCAATTCCGTGTGTCTATGATTTGGCGTGCATTTTCAATGTATAATTCTGGTGATATCTTTAATAATTTCCTCATGGCTTCACCAATAATTTCCAACTCGCGTTCAACTCCATAATGGTTGTTAAGAAGGTATGGATCCCGCATCCTCCCAATGCGCGTCAGTGGGTGGAGTGGTCATGCCGTATCAAAGATATGGCATGAGTCTCGCCCTCAGGGCGAGACGGAACCCACGCAACACACGACCTCCCTTCGGCACAGAAGGGGAGGGGACGCCCAAATATCCTAGTTGTATCCCTTGGCAACAATCCTAGGAAGCTAGGTCAAAATTTGGTCTATTTTTTTTGCGCATTTATCTATCATATACCAAGATATTGGGGATTAATTTAGAACTTTACTATTGAATAAATTATTCGGATAGTTTTGAATACTCTAGAGAATCTTAAAATGGCCCTGCGGTCGGTACGTTCTAATGTACTGCGGGCTTCGCTTACGCTAATGATCATTGCCTTCGGCATCATGGCATTGGTTGGGATTCTAACTGCCATCGACTCGATATTGTATTCGATGAGTGACAACTTCTCTAGCATGGGTGCCAATAGTTTTGCCATAGAGCGAAAGGGTACGGATCTGTTGAGCAATAATCGAGGGAGAAGGCGAAAGATGGGACCTATCATTTCTTTTCGCGACGCCATGGAATTGAAGGAAAAATACAAATATGCGGGTAATGTTTTTGTGAGTTTTGATGCCAATTTTCAGTCGGTGGTAAAATTTAGAGATGAAAAAACGAACCCAAACGTTTTCATCACTGGAGTCGATGAGGTTTATCTTGATGCCAATGGCTACGATATAGAAGAGGGAAGGGCTTTTTCACTGTCTGAAATCCAAAGTGGGGATTCGAAAATACTCCTAGGAGCAGACATCGTGAAAAAAATATTCAAGGGCAACAGCGAGTATGCCATCGACAAAATTGTATCGGTGGACAATCAACATTATAAGGTCATCGGTGTCCTCAAGTCAAAGGGGTCTAGCATGAATCGCAGCAGCGACAGGGGATGTTTTATGCCATTATTGCGCGCTAAGGCTCAGTACGGTGGTGCAGAAGACAGCTATTCTCTTGGAGTTGCTGTGCATATGTCAACAGAAATGGAAGATGCAATCAATTATACTACGGGTTTGTTTCGCAACGTCAGAGGACTGCGAGCGGGAGAGGAAAATGATTTCGAAATAGCTAAGAGCGACGGTATCCTCAAAATCCTAAAAGATAATACTGTGATGCTGCGATCGGCCACGATCGGCATAGGACTGATAACACTGATTGGTGCTGCAATCGGACTGATGAATATCATGCTCGTTTCAGTAACCGAAAGGACTAGAGAAATAGGCATCACCAAAGCATTGGGCGCTACTAGAAGGAATATCCTGATTCAATTTCTCACGGAGGCGATATTTATCTGTATTCTGGGAGGCATCGTGGGTATATTCCTTGGGATTTTGGTTGGGAATATCGTGACCATTTTCATAGGAGGTAGCTTTATCATCCCATGGGCGTGGATGACCTTGGGGATGGTGATGTGTATTTTGGTTGGGTTGGTATCTGGGCTTTATCCTGCGCTCAAAGCATCCAAATTGGATCCAATCGAATCACTTAGGTATGAATAGGCGTGAGTACTTGCCGAGGCCTGAAGATATTGTTTTTTAAAATTCTTTTACAGCTGTGAATCTATATACGCAGTGCCTACAACCACTGCCACAACATTGACCTCGTTGGTATTGAAATAGCTCAGTAAAAACCATTTTTCCACCTTCCATCGTATAATGAATATTGGGTAACAAGTCTTTTGCATTCCTGGGAAATTGATACATCGCAGCACGCTGGCTCAATGACTCAAAATGAGAAAGACAAGCATTGCAAAGACAGTCTTTGAAGTTTTTTTCTAGGAAAAAACTAATTTTTGGATTTAGTTTTTTATTTTTAAAAATTTATTAATTGATTCCTAATACAAGAATTTATTGTATTAAATTTGTTTTTTACATTGTGGATAGATATTTTTAGCTTTTAATTAATGTAATCATAAATTTATTTTACTTTTATGCAGAACCAACACTATTCAATATGAACTACTTTACCAAAATAGGGGAAAAGTGGAAATCAATCCTTGTCATGCAATCCGAGATAGACAAATTTGACATATTGCGACCTTGGACAATAATCTCTAAGAGTGATACAAGCATTATTTACCTATCAATTATCATTTTTGCACTTTTTACATTTTGGGAAAATGGACTTAGTTGGTATTCTTTTTTTACATCTCTGTGTGCGAGTATCCCAGCTGGGGTGATCATCGCCTTTTTTGAGACGCAAACCACTGAATTCAGAAGGAGGCATGGGCGCAATTCTTTTGCCATGTTTTTGATTTATAAAATTATCAGAATTATTGCCTGGTTTTTTCTAATTTTTTTACTCATCGGCCTTATAGCCCACAGCCTCAATATAAACATAGAGGAGACGATATATGGAATCGAACGCAAAGAATTTACCAAATTGACTAGGGTGCTTAAATTCCTAATATTGGTAACTTCGCTAACAATCACTTCTTATTTTGTGGGAGAGCTCAATAGAAAGCTGGGCAGTGACGCTCTGAAAAATCTTATACTTGGAAAATACCATAAGAGTATCGAAGAAGAAAGGATTTTTTTGTTTATTGATGTGAATGACTCTACTACCCATGCAGAAAACCTTGGAGAGCATCAATTTAGCAAATTGCTTCAGGATATATTTTACGATTTAGGGGAGCCAATATTGAAATACAATTGCGAAATCTATCAATATGTGGGGGATGAAGTGGTGGTGAGTTGGCTGAGCAATTCTAAAAACCTCAATAGAGAATGTTATTTATGTTTTTTTGCAGTTGAAAGGCAACTATTGCGGTATAAATCACAATATATTGCAAAATACGGGTTTTTACCACAGCTAAAAGCTTCATTACATGGTGGTACTGTTATCACTTCTGAAGTAGGAAAATACAAAGCTGAAATAGCCCATCATGGGGATGTACTCAATACATGCAGTCGAATGTTGCAATATTCAAAAGAGCAAAAAGTAAATTATGTTTGCTCCCAATGGATGCTTGATCACTTTACCCCTCCAAGTTTTATTGATTGTCAAGATATAGGTGAATTTCAATTCAAAGGGAAAGTGAATCTTATAAAGATTTACTCTTTAGTATTAGGCAAATTACCAGAAAAAAAACAAAAAAAATAATATGAAAAAGGAAATACTCGATCAAGTAGAATTTTATGTTGAGTCAAATATGGCTTCTAAAAATGACGATATCTTTATGTTCCACAACAAACGACACACCAAAAAAGTAGTGAAGGTGGCTAAGGAAATTTGTGAGTTTGAAGGGGTATCCAAGGAAACACGAGATAAAATTTTGTGCGCCTGTTGGTTTCACGATATCGCATACAAAAAAAATAGTGACAATCATGAACAAACCAGTGCCGAAATGGCCGAAGAATTCCTCATTGATAGGAAGGTCTCAGAGGAGGATATTGAAGAAATAAAGGAATTAATAAATGCCACTAAAATGCCCCAAAAGCCTAGAAATAAGGAACAGGAAATAATATGTGACGCGGATTTATCTCACTTGGGCACTCCAAATTTTTATGAAGAAAGCGATCGATTGAGACATGAACAAACTAAGCTGTTACAAGTAGAAAAAACAGAGCTCGAATGGACCGAAAGTAATATAAACTTTTTCCAACAACATCAATATTATACATCGTATGCTAAGCTACATTTCCAAGGATTGAAAGAAAGCCATTTACTTGAATTGGAAAATTATAAAACCAGTTTGCTCCAACCTAAATCAATAGATAGTGTCCAAAATCCACCTACAAGCCCATTTATAAAATCAAAAGACTCCTCGAAAAATGAAGTAAAAGAAAAGGAAAAAAGTACATCAAGAGGCGTCCAAACTTTTTTTCGGACAACTGCGCAAAGCCATATTCAGTTGAGCCAAATTGCAGATCAGAAAGCAGGGATGTTGATAACTGTTAATGCCATAATTATCTCAATTTTTATGGCTTCTTTGGACTATCAAAACGACCAAACATTCAGCTTGTTAATTCTGCCTTTGGGGATACTTGCTTTGTTTTCAACGGGAACTATTATATTATCTGTTATCGCCACAAGGCCTCAGTTTACTGAGGGTAAATTTGAACTTGCTGACGTTTTGAATAATAATACCAACTTATTGTTTTTTGGGAATTTTCATAATATGTCGCTTCCTTCATACGAGCAAGGCGTCCAAAATCTTATAGAAAATGAATCGCTCTTGTATTCTAGCATGATAAAAGACATTTTTTATATTGGGCAAGTATTAGGAAAAAAATACAATAGACTCCGCAATGCCTATACTGTTTTTATGGTTGGATTAATCTTATCCTTAGCTACATTGGTAATTATATTGGTTTCAACTTAATAATTAATTTGCTGTGAAAATATTTGCATTATTTCTATTCATAAATATCACATTGATGAAAACATTTCAATGTGGAGGTCATCACGTGAAAGAACCTATTGGAAACCAGAATGCTAGGGACAAAGATAGAATCCAACATTATAAAATTAAACAACCCTCGCTTGGGTATAAAGTGCCAAAAGCATTGGTAGAAATATCAGGAATTTCTTCTGTTAGTCCCAACTTGCTTTATTGTTTGGAGGATCAACACGGTATTATTTACACTTTTGACTTAGTAAAAAATCAAGTCGTATCAAAAACGAGGGTGTTGCCAGATGGAGATTATGAGGAGATTTGTTCCAATGGAAAAGCGATATTCATTTTGGAAAGTAATGGTAACCTAAATATGATTAATATGCCACTTGAAGCTCCAACCATAAATAAATGGGATATCCCACTAGAGACACAAACAGAATGTGAGGCGATGGCTTATGATTCTAAATCAAATTCAATATTGATTCTACCTAAATTTGATAAAAACACAAATCTTCAAAAAGTCGATCAGTTTACAATAATTAAGTTTAATCTTAAGACCTTAACTTTTGCCAAATTTCCTCTTTTTAATATAAAAAGAAACCAATTGGAGCAATATAGATCGCAAAACGGCCTCCCGTTGGATTTTTTGAATTTTTCGCCTTCTGGGATGGCTATTCATCCATTTTCAAATCATATTTATTGCCTGTCGGCTAAATCATCTATGATTTATGTCTTTGATTTAAATGGGAATATTATAGATAATTATGTATTGCCTCAAGCGATTTTGCCTCAGGCTGAGGGCATTTGTTTCGACCATACAGGCGATATGTATCTTTCTTCAGAAAGCCCTAAAAAAAAGGGAAAGGCAGCTCTGTATAAATATAAATACTTCAAATTGGCAAATTAAAATATTGTAATATGAAAAATCTAATTGTAATAATACTATGGACATTAGTGTTCAATGCTTTTGGTCAATCTGATTTTAAAATAATACTTTTTGGAGATGGTGGACGACTTGATCATCCAGAAGGCACCGATTGTCTGAAATTGCTCAAGCAACAGCTAAGCGAATGTGATACTAATAGCGCTATCTTATTTTTAGGTGATAATATTTATTTTAGAGGTATGCCAGAGCAAAGCGACCAAACTAGAGAATTAGCTGAGAAAAGGATTAATCTACAGCTGGATGCTTTGAAGGATTTTAAAGGGAAAATAATATTTATCCCTGGAAATCATGATTGGGACCAAGGCGGTGTAAATGGTCTTTCAAATATCAAACATCAGCAAACCTATATTGAGAATTATCTCAATAAATCCGACGTTTTTTATCCAACAAATGGATGCCCTGGACCTATAGAAGTAGAATTAACAGACGACATAACTCTGATTATATTGGATACTCAATGGTGGTTACACCCATTTGATAAGCCTGGAATATTCTCTTCTTGTGATGCACAAACGAATAAGGACGTTGTAGTACAATTGGAAGATATCTTATACAGAAATAAAAGTAAAAGAGTTATAGTAGCAGCCCACCATCCTTTGTATTCTTATGGATTCCATTATGGAGTTACAAAACCTATTAAGCACATATTTCCGTTGCTAGATTTGGGTGAAAATTTGTATATTCCATTGCCAATTCTTGGATCAATGTATCATATTTATAGAAGATTGTACGGCACTATTCAAGACATGCACCACCCAGTAAATAAAAACATGCGGGCAGAAATTGAGAAGGTATTGAAAAAATACCCTGGAACAACTTACGTAAATGGCCATGATCATTCACTTCAGTATATAATGAAGGATAATGTAAACTACATCACATCTGGAAGTGGTAGCAGAGCTTCCTATTCAAAAAAGAAAAAAGGATCAATGTTTGCCAAATCTGAAATTGGTTTTGGGATAATAAGTTTTCATGAGGTGGATACTCCTTCTTTAGTTTTTCATACGATAAAAGCTACTTATGAAAAAATGAAACTTTTCGTGCGACCTAAAATAAACGATGAAGTAATCGAATCTCCTGTACAAGTTCTAGATTCATTTGGGGTTTACGCAGCCAATTCAGGACTTAAAACAAATAGTTTTTTTCGTAAATTGGTGATGGGAAAAGGGTATAGAGATGTTTGGGCAACAGGCATAAAAACAAAAAATATTCTTTTGGATACATTTAAAAATGGATTAACCCCTATCAAAAGAGGTGGTGGGTTACAGACCAAGACACTCCGACTTCGAAATTCTCTAAAGGAGGAATTCGTTTTTCGATCTATAAGTAAGGATCCAATGAATATAATCCCCGACTTTATGAGAGGCTCCGACATCGCTAGATACATAGTGCGTGAGGGAGTAAGTGGTTCACATCCTTATGCATTTTTAGCCGTTCCAATACTTGCAGAGAAAGTAAAAATTCCACATGCACATCCTGAATTAGTGTTTATAACTGACGATCCCAAGCTAGGGCAATTTAGAAACTGGTATGCAAACACATTCGCAATTTTTGAAGAAAGAAATCCGCTTTTTGTTGAAAATAAAAAAAGCATCTCTTCGATTGATTTATTTGATAAAAAATTGTATGAAGACAATGACAATATCGTTGATGCGAAGGCCTTTTTGAAGGCTAGGCTCTTTGATTTGTTAATTGGTGATTGGGATAGACACGAAGACCAATGGAGATGGATTGGCAATAAAGATAAGGAGAATGGCAAGGTAATCTTTAAACCCTTTCCTAGAGATAGAGACCAAGCATTTTATGTAAATGAAGGAATAATTCCGTTTATTGTTGGGCTAAGTTTCATATATCCAAGATTTCAAGGATACAAAATGAATGTAAGAAACGTGGTTACTTTCATGACTGGAGCTAATCCCATAGATAGGAAATTGCTAAACCTCAATGATAAAGAATCTTGGATCGCAACGGCGAAAGAAATCCAAAATAACCTCACCGATGCTGATTTTGATGAAGCTATTAATAAAATGCCACCAGAAGTCGTTAATGTCAGAACTTCTGAAATAAAAGACAAGCTTATTTCCAATAGGAATGCATTACTAAGAAATGCTTTGACATATTACGCATTCCTGGTTAAAAATGTGGATATTTTGGGGAGTAATAAGAAAGAAGCTTTTTATGTAAAACGGAAAAATGATTCTTTAGTCGAGGTGATTATGATCGCGAATTCCAATAAAAATCAAGACACTCTGTACAATCGTACTTTCAATAGAAACGAAACCAAAAGTATTAATTTGTATGGATTAGGAAATGATGACGAATTCTATATAGAAGGAGAGGTAAATAATTCTATAAAAATAAGAGCAATTGGCGGCAATGGCAAAGATTATTTTCAAGATAAAAGTAAAGTCAAAGGATGGAGAAAATATACGGATATTTTCGATACAAAAAAAGGTACAAAATTAGATCTTTCTAGCGAGAGCAGAAATTTAACTTCAAAATACTCATCGATAAATAGTTATGATCCAAACAATTTTAAACATAGTTTTTTTACACCGATTTTTTCTTCAGATTTCAATCCTGACGATGGGTGGATTTTTAAACTTGGCTTTATGCACAAGTCATTTTCTTTTCGAAAAAATCCCGCCGCACAGTATAAGTGTTTTGTGAGTAAATCTATCAACACTCAAGCTTATAGTTTTGGCATTCAGGCTTTTTTTGACCATAGTTTTGGTAAAAATTCACTAGAATTCAATGCAATTTATAATGCTCCGACGTATGTTGAAAATTTTTTCGGATGGGGTAATGAGTCCAATTTGTATAATGGAAGTTTAGAGAATTTGGACTATTTTCGAGTTAGGCTAAGTAATTTTAAACTCAATGCATTGGTTAAAAATAACAGCAATAAAGCCGTAAGAGTAGCATTTGGTCCAGAAATAAATTTGACAACAGTAGAACACAGCACTGGCCGAATTGTAAGTGATTTTAATGTTAATGGACTTAACCAAGATATTTTTGATAAAAAGCTATACGGGAGTTTGTATGGAGAAATTGTAGTCGATAAACTACTGAATAAAAATATTCCTATATCTGGATTTTATTGGAATTTGGAAGCAAACCTAAGCAAGGGGATTTGGGCAACTTCGAAAGACAATCTGAGGCTCAATTCTAGCTATACATTCTACTTTTCTAATAAAATGCCTGCCAATGTTACTCTTGCTAATAAATTTGGAGCAGGAATCACTCTAGGGCCTTACGATTTTTTTCAAGCACAAAGATTAGGTGGAAGACTTAATTTGAGAGGGGTGAGACAAGAAAGATATTCTGGCAATGGTCTTTTGTACAATAATACTGATATCCGCGTAAAACTTTATGATATTGAGCGAGGTCTAATTCCTTTTGGTATTGGTATCCTTGGCTTTTTTGATATCGGCAGAGTATATTTAACAGATGAGAAAAGTAAAAAATGGCATTCTGCTTATGGTGCGGGTATTTGGTTTTCGCCATTAAACACTTTTGTTTTTACTTTGACGTACCAAAAATCCCAAGAGTCTGATTACTTAGAATTTAGAACGGGTTTTAGCTTTTAATCCAGTATGAATTGGTTGAGTTTTTACAGTTTCATATAGAAAGCTAAACCTACAGACTTATCATAAACTACTGGTGAAAATTTCATTGCTGCGAAATGTGGCTTTTTAGTAAGCTTCTTATCAATCCATGGGTAAACCCAATACGCAATTTTCGTACTTAGAATACCCAATCCAGCTCCCATTGTTACGTCTGTTAACCAATGTCGATTGTTATACATTCTTAAAATTCCCGTAGTAGAAGCTACCAAATACCCCACTATCCCGTACCAAATGGATTCATTTCTATACTCTTGCCATAAAAATTCAGCACCCATGAATGCATTCGAAGAATGTCCTGATGGAAATGAATGGAGGGATGTTCCGTCTGGTCTTTCAATGTTAGAAAGAGATTTTATGCTAAGCATGGCTCCGAGCATTATTATAGTCGAAGTACTCAAGATTAATGTTCTATCTCTTAGATTGTGTCGACCATTTATCCCAACTAGGTTAAGGGCATATACAGAGACTGCTGGAGCAAATTGAAGGTAATCATCAGCGTGGATTTTCCTTTTTACCGATTTAACTACTTCACTCCTAATATTTAAATTAATCTGTTGTAAATCATTATTGTATAATCCATATATTCCATAGCCTATCAAAAAGGCAGGTGCAATGATTTTTTTATAAGCAAACTGGTGACTCGATAGATGCCTTTTTTCAGCAAGATCCACAGTATCCTGAGACTGAGCCAATGTTATACTATTAAATAAAATAATAAGGGTAGAAATAGTAAGTAATTTTGTCATAGGGCAAATGTAATAAAACTCTTTAATTAAAAGTTCTTTTATAATAAATTTTTACTTAGAAAATCCATATACACAGCACCTACAGCCACTGCCACAACATTGACCTCTTTGGTAGTGATAGAGTTCAGTAAAAACCATTTTGCCACTCTCCAGCGTATAATGAATATTGGGTAACAAGTCTTTTGCATCCCTGGGAAATTGATACATTGCAGCCCGTTGTGTCAAAGATTCAAAATGAGAAAGACAAGCATTGCAGAGACAGTCTTTGAAATTTTTTTCTAGGAAAAGGCGTGTTGTGAAACTCAGTTCAACTCCTTGGCAGCCACAAACAGCATCCTCATTTGCAGAGCATCGGAAAGTCTCCTTA
>Ga0073902_10000696_pt1 | contig 19290 bp, 13 predicted proteins | sample KloWWTmeKNB19Kit_FD_66667 | JGI IMG/M metagenome (GOLD analysis project Ga0073902, IMG submission 66667) | Active sludge microbial communities from Klosterneuburg, Austria, studying microevolution and ecology of nitrifiers - Klosterneuburg... | ecosystem: Engineered > WWTP > Aerobic digester >...
AAACTTGTAATAAGACATTGCTTCCTTTGGGAGCAAGTCCCGGCGGCTGATCATTTTTTTGATAATCGTTTCACCCCGGATAGGGAAAATTTCAGACGGCATTTTTTTTACTGCTGCCCTGATTACCGAGTCGCTGATTTTTTGTTGCACTTCAGCTATTGTTTTTTCCCAGTCGCCCTGATCAAGGTCTGTCAAAAAGATACGGTCAAAATCTCTCGCTGTGTAACCCAGCCAATTCACTTTTGGAATATCTTTTCTGAAACCTTTGAGGAAAGGTAAGGTTCCGTCACTTACCGCTTTTAATATGGCACCATCAGAGTAAAAGAAAGCCTGGTCCCTGTCCCTTGGTATGGGGTAATAAATTTTTCCTTTACCTGTATCAACAGTTCCCCATCTCCATTGATCAAAATGCCTGTCAAAATCGCCGGTAATAATATCTAATAGTCTTGCCTTTAATACAATAGGCTGGTCCGGAAGGTGGTCATTTTCATCCAGCATTTTATTAAAGACCTTAGCAGTTGTTTTTGTATCACTTCCATCCGGTGGGGCATGTTTTTCCTCCAGCATACAAACATTATTGGCAAACAGTGGCCTCCAAAATCCTAAAGCAGGATCGTCGGGAACAAAAAATAATTCAGGCTTTGCAACGGTTAAATCCAATGATTTTGCCAACACAGGAAATGCAAGTGCACCGTAAGGATGAGAAGCGGAACTGAGTTCAGCCACCAAATCCTCTGCAAAAGAGCCCCGGAATGCCTCAGGAATGGCTTTGGAGGGGTTTTTATTCATACTGCGAAGCACCCACTCCTTCCCTTTTTTATCTACCAGTTGCAAGGATTTTGTTTGATTACCTCCACCGACACCCACGGCCTTCATACCGCCTTTTTCAGTTGAAATATTGAAGACTTTCATGTTTACCGGTGTAGACCATTCAGCCCGGTAATTCTGACCCATAAAAAATTTCTTCATTCCTTTTATCAGCGGAAAATTTTTACTGGCGGCAATGGTAAAAGTGTCTTTATATTTTAAGAAAGGGTCATCAACGATTTGAGCATTTGTATCCAGGGCTTCGTCAGGCAGCTTGTTAAAGTTGAATAGAGTGTTGGTATATGTTTTTGTAGCTACACCGCTATCCGAAACGGTATAAAAATCAATAGTAACATTTTTATTTTTGGATACCTCCATTACGGAGAAACCGGTGTTGGAAGAATTATAAAGGCTATTGCTTGCTTGCGATGTCCTGTTCTGCTTACAACCGCCGCCGCTTACGATGTAATTAAGTCCATCCTCTTTAATATGTTGCAGGTTATGATCATGCCCGGAAACAAAAACAACATAGGGTGAAGGTTTTACAACTTTGGTTATCTCCTGCACCATATTAGCATAGTTAGGATGTTTTAAATCCTGCGGCGTTCCAAAAACGCTTCTGGCTATCGGGTAAATGGAACCTATTACCGGTAATGGTATGTACAAATTTTTTTTCATATCTGTTAACGGAAAGATATGCTGCTTAAATGTATAAAAACCACCATGCATCCCGTTACTTTTAAAGGGATGGTGAGAGGCCAGCAGGACTAATTTTTTTGAATTGCGGGCGGCGATGTCTCCGATTTTTGATACAAGCTCATCTTTTGTTTTGCAGGCGCAATCAGATTCAATTTCCGGTTTATCAAACGGGTGAATCCACCACTGACTGTCGAATATTATCAGTGTAACATCATTGCTCAGGCTTACTTCTACCGGTCCGGGACAACCATCTTCCGGCAGAAATTTGACATTACGCTTATTTATAAAATCAACATATAACTGCTGACGAATAATAGCATCGTAACCACCCCGACGGCCGTTATCCCAGTCATGGTTGCCGGGTATCATATAAACCTTGGCGCCTGTGCCATCGGCTACAGAAAGTTGTGAATCAAGTACAGCTCTTGATGCTTTATAAGCTGCTGACTGGTCATCCGGTAATCCAACTTTGTAAAGGTTGTCTCCGAGATATACAACAGTAGTTTTTTTATCTAATTTGATATTATTTCTAACAGCGTCAACAACGGGGTGGATGCCATTGGTCAGTTGCCCGGCATCGCCAATAAGCACAATACGCTGAATGATTGTATCTTCCTGGGCTTTAAGTGTCAGATTCAACAAGAACAACCCACTAATCAGAACAATATATTTTTTCATTACCTCCCGTTAATAAGACTACCTGGCTAAAGCACAACTTCCTCACCAGTAATTTAAAATTGTAAAACCACAACAACCTATTTTAAGGTGGTGAGATATTCACCTACCAAAGAAAGTTTTCAATTTACATAAAACTTTCTCTGGAATATCATACAGCGTAAAAAATATGCGAATGTAAAGAGAATAATATGCTTAGCACTAAAACATGATTAGACTCGGCTGGTTCATTTTACCTTCAAAATTTTTACAGATATGTTATTATTTGTGTAATTTTCAAAAAATTGTATCTTTTGCCGCCGGGAGTTACTGCCCCGGATACTATTTAATCAATTAAACCTGCAACCATGAGACTGCTTTTTGTTTTTTTTGTATCTTTTTTTATTGCCATAACCCAAGGTAATGCCCAGACTGATTCGGTAGCCTCCAAGGGAGGGAATTTCAGTACATCCAGGAGCAGGACCTCTTGGATGGGTGCTAATTACCGTACGGAATGGAATACTCCCGTAAAAGCACCCGTTTTAAAATTGTCAACATCTCACGGAGGGTTAACCCCCGTTAAAAGAGGTGGTGGTAAGCAAACCAAATCGCTAAGGGTAGAAGACCCCTCCGGAAGGCAATACACACTTCGTTCCATAACAAAATTTATTACCAGTAAGACATTGCCCGGTGATTTGCAGAGCGATGCGGCTGCAGATCTTGTATCCGATGGTGTTTCTGCATCATATCCGTATGCTGCATTATCAGTAAATGTACTCGCAAAAGCTGCAGGTATACCACATGGTGATGTAAAACTTGTTCATATTGCCGATGATCCTAAACTTGGTGAGTACCGGGAGGATTTTGCCAATATGCTGGCCCTTTTTGAAGAAAGGCTGCCTGATTCTACAAAAAAGGGTTGGGATTCAGAAGAAGTGGCGGACAAGTTAGAAAAAGATAACGATAACGATGTTGACCAGCTGGCCCTATTGAAAATCAGGGTGCTTGATATGTTTGTAATGGATCTGGATCGTCACGAAGACCAGTGGATATGGGGTGCTTATGACAGCCCGAATGGCAAAGGCAAAATTTTTTATCCCATAGCAAAAGACCGTGACCAGGCTTTCTACATCAACCAGGGCATATTACCTGGATTAATTAAGGGCCGTTCATTAGTTCCGCAGTTGGAAGGATTTAAACCGGCGGCAAAGAGCATCAGCCGTTTCAACTTTGCAGCCCGTAACCTTGATAGATTTTTCTTAACCCAACTTACCGAAGAAGACTGGAAAACTACAGCTGAAAAACTTGTTTCCCAAATGACGGATGAGGTGATTGACAGGGCTATGGCTCAGCAACCACATGAAATTCGTTCAATCTCTGCCGGAAAAATTGCTGAAACCTTAAAAGCCCGTCGTAATAACCTGGTTGCTGAGGTTATGGAGTATTATCGTTTCATTTCGCAAACCGTAAGTATAACAGGAAGTGATAAAAAAGAGCTGTATGATATTACCCGTAACAGTGATGGCACTGCCTTGGTACAGGTTTATAAAATAGATAAAGACGGAGGACAAAGTACTAAAATGTATGAAAGAAAATTTTTCCCTTTAGTGACTAAGGAGTTAAGAATTTATGGAATGGACGGAGAGGACAAATTTGTAATGCATGGCGATAATGATAAAATAAAGGTGAGACTGATTGGTGGTGGCGGAGAAGATGTCTTTGAAAATCCCGGCTCCAAACAGTCTGGTGCAATAATTTATGATAAGCTGGACGGTGGAAATAAAATTACCGGCCGCTTTACCACCAAAATGTCTAACGATAGTGCTGTCAATAAATTTGACAGACTTTCTTACAAGTATCCGTTCCAGTCAATTTTTCTGACACTGGGGTTCAATCCGGATGATGGAGTATCTATCGGGCCAACATTCAAATACATCCGCCATGGCTTCCGTAAAGTACCTTACAAGACTTTACATCAGTTCAAAGGGACGTATGCTTTTTCTACAAAAGCTGTAAATCTCCGGTATAATAATGAATTTATTTCAGCGTTGGGAGATAAGACTGACCTGTTAACCGATGTTGAATATAAAGGCCCGAATAATACTACCAATTTCTTTGGCTACGGGGTGAACAGTGTGTATGATAAAAATATCGGCACTAACACGGGAGGTGTCAATTCAAGAAGATTCAGGTATTACAGAATTCGTTATGACTTGGGCGATGTTTCATTACAAATACGTCAGCGGTTCAGCGATAAAGTGATGCTGACTTTTGGCCCCACCTTCCAGTGGTATAGCATGGACAAAGATGAAAAATTGAATGCGGTAAGAAATGTGGTATTGAACACTGTGGCTGCCGGCCTGAATCCTGCCACTATTTTTGAAAGACAATCCTATGTTGGTGCAAGGCTTTCTTTGATCGTTGATTCAAGGGATAATAAAATACTGCCGGAGAGTGGTATTAACTGGGTAAGTACTGTTAAAGCACTTAAGGGATTGGGTGATAACAGCTATGATAAAGTGACACAGATCAACAGTGATTTTGCTTTTTACTTTAACCTGATACCTGACCGCCTGACATTTGCAAACCGCACTGGTGGGGGTATTACACTGGGTGAAGGATTCGAGTTTTTCCATGCTCAATATCTTGGCTCAGATGATAACTTAAGAGGTTTTAGAAGAGAAAGATTTGCCGGCAAGTCCAAATTCTATAACCAGGCTGAAATGCGCCTTCGCTTAGCGAATTTCAAAACCTATCTTTTCCCTGCTGCGTTTGGTATTATTGCTTTTATTGATGCAGGAAGAGTATGGGTAGATGAGGATAACGACAAAAAATTCTTCAGCGGTTACGGAGGTGGTATCTGGTTTTCACCACTCCGCCGGTTGTTAATTACTGCTTCGTATGCTATCTCTAAAGAAGATAAAATACCATTGGTAAGTTTGGGTTGGAGATTCTAATATTTCCTTTCCATAATAATAATTATAAAGCCAGTTCGAAAGAGCTGGCTTTATTTTTTTAATCAAAAATGGAGGTTATTTACCACCAATCAATTGTTCAGAAGTGGTGTTTGAAAGGGTCACTGTTTTTTCTCCTTGCGGCAGATCGTCGAAGTTAACATCTACCCGTAGTGCTTTAAGACCAACGACTCCCTGCAATTCTTCGAGGTCATGATTTTCGATACCGGGCTTCAGCAATTTTTTATTTTGCAAAAACTCAATATACTCGGTATACTCTGCTGCATCTTTTGATTGGGAATATACAATAGCAATTTTGCCAGGTTGTGTTAACCGCTCATTAGTATTTTTTATGTGGGCTTTGTCAATTCTTTTTTTCACAATTTCATAGCGGATATTATAAGCTCCATCCACATCAAATTTCCTTTCTTCTGTACGGAATAGAATAGAAAGTGTCTGTCCATGCGATAGTATTAATTGTGTGGTTCGCAGTGGATGGCTAAGCTCCTTCTCTAATTCATGCGTAACCCTTGCAGCTTTTGTAAGTACAGTTAGCTGCCACATTTTTAAGTTTCGCAGGTATATTTCATCAAATTTTTTACGGGGCGAAATGGCCTGTCCCATATAAATATTAAACTCCAGCCCATCCGTTACATACCGCTCAAAATAATGCGGATATACTTTTTGGGCTGCAATCTGTTCTTTGTCAATATAACGGGCCAGGGTATCATTTATCCGTGATACACTTTCTTCATACTCTTTGCGGTGGTGATACAGCATCCCGATTTGCGGATCAAGGGCTGAAAAATAATGTTCAATTTCGTTTTTCATTGAAGGTTCGGTATTGTGCAAATGATTAAACATTCCCACTACCTGTCCCTGTAAAAAGTCCTGTATACTCAGTTCTTCGCCGGATTGCAATACATCCGAAGCAGAAATAATGAATTTATCAATTTTAAATTCTATTTCCTGTAATAAAGGGAATGGCATAGTTGCCTGTGCCTTTTTAATCACTTTTTGCGCCAGTTCGAGTTGCTCTACAATATCTAATTGTATGGCATGGGACCTGGCGGTGGAAGAATTGCGTATATCAATAGCGCCATATAAAGGATGTACATCATTAAGGGCAATGCGATCAATCTTTACATCTTCCTTTTCATGCTTCTTTACGATGTAGTTTAATGCGGCTTCAGTAAATTTCCACTCTACTGCTGGTTGTACAGCTGTAAATTTTTTCTTTATAACCCGGTCCACTTCATTATTAAGGTCCTCCAGGCTTTTTTCACAACCGAGTGTGAATAATGGAATAGCAGGTTCTATTTTGCTTATATATCCTGGTATCAGCTGCTTGCTTTTAGTGGACATTACCTCGAGCATTCCAATAATCCCACTTTTATTTTTCAACGGGCAAATAATTAAGCTTCTGGCACCTTCGAGATGATAATATTGCAAACATTGTACATCACTCAGCGACTGTTCGTTCAGTGTTTCGAATAAAAGGGGCTGGTCACTGTCACGAAACAGCAGTTTACAATAATCACTTATTTCATCTTTCTCGGAAGAGGAATGAAAATGCCGGAACAGGATACTATTGTTATTATGTAAATCAGAATAAACGTAGTGGTTGTTAATCTTAAAAAAAGGAGTGATGCCAATGGTTAAATCCTTTATACCAATTAGACTTTGGATATAGGTTTCCAGTTCTGTGTAAACAGCTGCATCAGAAAAAGCGTTGATATCCAACAACCGGTTTTTAATCTGGTTGATTACCTCTTGTTCGGTTACATCATTTACCCGAAGTACAGAAACACCTTCAAAGACGAATTTTTCTAATGGTATTTTTTCCATCAGCTCTGCCATTGTCATGATATTATTGGTCTGTTGATTTAAAATGCTTTCTGGCAGTTGGGGCATTTCATCCATAGGATTGACATCGATAAACCGGGCATCAATACGTAATTCGAGGTAACGGGTAAGCCCGGTTTCCTTATCGGGGTAGGGATGAATAGACCTTGATGATTCGGGGCTATTGACACCCAGGTATTTTTTTAATATCAGACCGTAAGCAAACTGAAGTTTTTCCTCGCTAAGATTGGTTCCCGGTTGTCCGTTAGGTACATTTATTTCATTAGAGCCAGGTTTCAGCATTGATTTAAATCGGGGCGAAGCATATACAGCCTGGTGTTTGAAGGGTAAAGACACACCATACATAAAGTTAGCTGTCGTTGGAGGAAAAACGGCAGATAGTAATTCTTCAATCAGTTCTGAGTGAGGGAGCAGGATATCGAGATCGGAAATAGTGTTCATCAGTTCCGGATAGGATTCAAACTCCTGCACTACATGACCATAAAGTTTTTTCATACCAGGGTTACCCTCGGCAATGTTTTTCTTTAATGCTTTTACTAACGGTGAAAAGCAAAGGCGGCTGTTGAACAGCGATTCATCAAAAAGTAAGTTTCCGAATTGCATGGTTGTATAGGTTAATGTACGTTTGGGTGCGGAGCTTTCAGGAGGGTACTTGTGTAAAGCTAATAAATAAGGTTTGCTTTAGAATACCCCTATTAGGGTAATTAATTAAGGGTGTTGTATAAAGTAAAAGCCGGGCTGCATTTAGCAACCCGGCTTTTACCGCAATATATTTCAGTGCGGGGTTTACCTTTTTTGACGGCCCAGCGTAATACCAATCTTAAATTGGATGGTAAAAAAAGCATCATTGTCTTTTGGGTCACCCCGTTGATCTTGTGCTTTAGACCCATCTCCCGGGGTGATTTCAGCCTTTCTGTCAAATAATTGCTGAGCTATGGCGGCTCTGTTGGGAGAAAGATAGTTACTGAAAAGTGCCGGGTTAACATAACCAGTACTGGCATCATCAAGATAATCGGTAAACAAAATCCGGTGTACAAATTCCAGTCTCGCATTTAATAATGATGATAATTGATACCTAAGACCCATTCCTGTTGATATATTAAGCTGATTGAGCTTGTAGGGTTTTCTGTCAGGATACTCTTTAAAACCCTGCCCTTCCAGCCGGAGCGGCTGAAGGGAATACCATTGTCCGTTGAGTTTTGCCTTTGGGTCAAAGGAATAATAGCCTACACCGATAATTCCATAGGGAGAAAGTAAGGCAGGATCCCTGTCATCAAAATTGCCAAACATGAGTGGATGCACTTCCAATGCCAGTTGAACCTCTGAAATTTTACTTTTAAAACTTAGATTTCTTTCATACCGGCCGCTGGTAGTTGCCGCCACATTTTTGAGAATACTATCATACCCTATAACCTGGCCAAACGTTCCTTCTAACCTAAGGGTTAGTTTATCCATATAGTTAGCAGCAACATAAAGGCCATAGCTGGCTTTTGCTGTTTTCCACCTCAAATCTTTAATGAAGTTTTTGCCGATTCCCTGTTTGCCCCCCAGATCCGTCAGTGAATTCATCACACCACCGGTTACACCTACCTCAAATACGACGGCATTTTCGTAATACTTATCATTATAAAAATAATACTGGGCTTTTGATGATTGTCCAAAAAGGGTACATCCCAGAGCTATTGCAAGTAGTTTTCTCATCCTCAAACAAAATTTACTTAATAAAAATAGAGTAGGGTTTTGTCAGAGGGGGAGGATCGAAGGGTATTCAGGGGATTGGGAGTGCCAAAGTAGTAATAAAAAATTTAGGATAAAAGCCTTTGGTCATTTTTAATTATTGTTTTTTAAAAAGGGAATAGCTCTCCTGGTATTTCAGTTTTCTCTTTATTTTATCTACATAATATTCAACACTTTCTGAATAATTTGTCTTGTAGCTAATAAAGCAGGTGCCGGGGGAGGCTGACTTTCATATATCAATAATATAGGTAACCGCTAGCCAGTATTTTTACTACCTGAAACAGTGAATTATTTTGAATATTATCTCTGCCACCCGGTTGTAAAAGAAATACGAGTGGCGTTAATGGCCACATTTTCAATATTAATTTCTCAGCCTTGTTGTCCTGGGCCAGCCCTTGATAACCCGGGTTGCACCGTATTTACCTGCTAATTATACTCAGGTTTTGTTTGTTGAAAATATCTGCAGGCCTGTTGTAAACCACATGACTCACACCTGGGATTCCTGGCAACACAAACATAACGGCCATGTAGTATTAACCAGTGATGTGCTTTGTGTATGAGAGATTCGGGAATATTTTTAATCAATTCTTTTTCTACGGCTAACGGAGTAGAGGCTGTTTGCGGAACAAGGCCGATACGTTTACTAACCCGGAAAACATGTGTATCCACGGCCATGTTGGGTTGCCGGTCAATTACTGAAGTAATAACGTTGGCTGTTTTTCTTCCTACACCGGGGAGTTGCACCAGTTCATCTACCGTCATCGGAATTTCACCATTGAATTGGTCTATGACTTTATTGGCCATTCCAATCAGATGCTTTGTTTTATTGTTAGGGTACGAAATGCTTTTAATAAACGGGAAGAGTTCATTGAATGTAGCCTTACTCATGGCGGGAGCATCCGGATATTTTTCAAAAATAGCCGGTGTTGTCAGGTTTACTCTTTTGTCGGTGCATTGTGCGGAGAGGATGACAGCCACCAATAATTGAAAAGGGTCTTTGAATTCAAGTTCAGTTTCGGCCTCTGGCATGCTTTTCTCAAAGTAATCAATAACGAACTTGTATCGTTCCTTACGGGTCATGTTGCAAGATAATGGTGAAAAGTGAATGGTCAATAGTTAATGGGGGACACAAAAAAGTCCCGTGGTTACGGGACTAAATTTTTTTGAGCCGGTTCAGTACTACTGTACTTCTTCCGTTGCCCGTTCCCTGGCATAACTGAGAACGTTCAGTACTACTTCCGTGCGGGGCGATGTGGTAATTTTGTCTAACCGTTGCATGGAAGTTTTGAGCACATTGAGTTTTTCTCTGAGTGTCCAATCTTTTTCCAAAGCGGTTTCAATAGCAGCGGTCTGTTCAGCAGAACTTTCTTTGTACAAATACATTAAAAGATCTTCGGGTGTAAAATTTGTCATTTGGCAAACCAATTAAGTGTCCAATAATAAGATGTGTCCAGTGAAGCTTGAGATATAAGAAACGTCCGTCATATTAACGGGGTCGGGTTTGCCTTATTGTGTATCCGGTACTAATTCTTTGTGTTATCGGAGTTTTCCGATATAACGAAAAGTTCTTCATTATCCCTTTTCATCAGGTATTTCTCCCGGGCTGTTTTTTCAATGGTTTGCGGGTTATTGGTCAGGTTATTTGAAGTGGTACGTAACTGATTGATTTCTTTGGTATAATAGGATTTGCTTTGCTGTAGCTTGCCCAGTTCATTACGCCGGTTAAGCTGTGTTAAGAAATCGTTTTTATCCAGGAAAAGCATGACTACGCAAAAAGCTGCAAACGAAATGAAGTACTTGTTTTTGAGAAAGCCCGGGATATGGGTTAGAAGTTTGTTCATAGTTCAGAGTTGATGGTTCATAGTTATCGGTTCATAGTTCAGAGACGTTTATCTATCAACTATGAACTATTTGTCATGGACTACTTTCCAAATTTAATCTTTCCTTTCGGATAAATGGCAGAGCTTCCTAATAATTCTTCAATCCGTATCAACTGATTATATTTTGCTATCCGGTCTGTTCGTGATGCAGAACCTGTTTTTATTTGTCCGCAATTTAATGCAACTGCTAAATCAGCTATCGTAGTATCTTCTGTTTCACCGCTACGATGACTCATGATGGTGTTGTAACCATTATGCTGTGCTAATGTAACAGCGTTGATGGTTTCAGTAACTGTTCCTATCTGGTTTACTTTTACCAACAGAGCATTACCAACGCCGGTATCAATGCCCTGTTGTAAACGAATTACATTGGTAACAAAAAGATCGTCACCAACCAGCTGAATTTTATCGCCTACTTTATCAGTTAACAGTTTCCAACCTTTCCAGTCATCTTCTGCCATGCCATCTTCAATGGAAACAATAGGATAGTTTTTTACCCAATTGGCCCAGAAGTCAACCATTTTCTCTGAACTCAATTTTTTGCCGTCTGATTTATGAAAGTGGTATACTTTTTTAACACTGTCATACATTTCGCTAACAGCAGGGTCCATAGCAATTGCAACCTGTGAGCCTGGTTTGTAGCCAGCTGTAGTGATAGCTGTCATCACCGTATCAATAGCTTCTTCATTACTTTGTATATCGGGAGCAAATCCACCTTCATCTCCCACATTCGTACTATAGCCATTTTTCTTTAATACAGATTTTAGTGCATGAAATATTTCAACACCCCATCTGAGTCCCTCACTGAAAGAGGAAGCACCGACAGGCATTACCATAAATTCCTGGAAGTCTATTTTATTGTCTGCATGTGCACCCCCATTCAAAATGTTCATCATTGGAATAGGTAATGTTTTTGCATTGGTACCGCCTACATAGCGATATAAAGGGAGGGATGCTTCTTCAGCAGCAGCTTTGGCCACGGCCATACTTACTGCAAGAATAGCATTAGCACCAAGTTTGGATTTATTAGCGGTGCCGTCTAACTGTATCATCCTTCCATCAATCCCTGTTTGATCTGCTACATCATAGCCCAGTAACTCTGGCGCAATGAGTTTGTTTACATTGCCAACAGCTTTCAGCACACCTTTGCCGAGGTATTTTTTCTTATCACCATCTCTTAATTCAACGGCTTCATGTATCCCGGTACTGGCTCCACTCGGTACGGCAGCACGGCCAATAGCCCCTTCATCGGTTATTACATCTACTTCTACCGTAGGGTTACCTCTTGAATCTAAAATTTGTCTGGCGAAGATTTCGGAAATGTAGCTCATGATTTAGTTTAATTATTTTTAATTTAAAATCGTTACTGGTTGATCTACCTGCTCTGTACTATACTCATCTTTTGTTGCGTCGCACATTACATAGTTCAGTAATTCTATTGAACATGTTATACAAGACTTGTTTTCAATGACGATACTTCGTCCTGCAAAGAAACGGCTTTCATGGCTTGCTGCAAAAAGCCATATCAATTTTGCCGAACAACCGTTTGATTTGACTTTAAGAATATGCTTATCTTTAAAAAAATCTTTTAATCATGCGGCTTATCCTCGTTTTTTTTTGTTCGTTGTTGCTTAACGTAGCTCAATCACAGACATCTCCAAAATTAATAGTTACAGTAGAAGGAATTAAAGAGTATGAACTTACTAATGGCCTTCGGATTTTATTAATGCCTGACGCCTCCCAAACCAATATTGCCGTAAATATTGTTTACAAAGTAGGCAGCCGGCATGAGGGTTATGGCGAAAGTGGTATGGCCCATCTGCTGGAACACATGTTGTTTAAACAATGCAAAAAATTTGTGGATATAAAAAAAGCCATTGCTGATAAAGGTGCATCTGCTAACGGCACCACCTGGTACGATAGAACCAACTATTATGAAATATTATCAGCCTCTGACGAAAACCTTCGCTGGGCGATTGATATGGAAGCTGACAGAATGGTAAATTCAAAAATTTTACCGGAAGAACTGAAGAAAGAATTTAGTGTGGTACGAAATGAATTTGAAATTGGAGAAAACTATCCCAGTGGTGTGCTGAACGAAAGGGTGATTTCCGCTATGTACCTCTGGCATAACTATGGCAAATCCACTATTGGCAGCAAAGAAGATATTGAGAGAGTGAAAGCGGAGAACCTGAAAGTATTTTATAAAAAATACTACCAGCCTGATAATGCCGTATTAATTATCGCCGGTAAGTTTGATGAGAAAAAGGCATTGGCCTATTGCCAGCAATATTTTGGTCCGCTACCTAAACCCACCCGCAAGCTCCAACCTACTTATACCGTAGAACCCCCACAGGATGGCGAAAGAAATGTATTACTCCGTCGTACCGGCGATATTCAGTATATCGGAATGGCTTATCACACTCCGTCACTTGCAGATAAGGACTATGCATCTAATGATGCTCTAATTGAAATACTGACAAATGATCCTTCAGGTATTTTGTATAAAAAACTGGTGGAAACAAAAATGGCTTCTAAACTATACGGGTATGCACAAACATTGTATGACCCGGGGTTTTCCTATTTTGAAGTGGAAGTGCCAAAAGATAAAAGTATTGATAGTGCCAAACATGTCTTGCTTACAGCAATGGATGATTTAGGTACTATGAATTTCACCGAAGAGGATTTAACCCGTGCTAAAAACATAATTTTAAAAAGTATAGAAAATAATGTGAGCCAAACTACAGATTTTGCAGTTTCGCTAACAGAATATATCGGTGCCGGCGATTGGAGACTGTTTTTTTTATACCGAGACCGCATTGAAAAACTAACAGTAGCTGACATACAGGCCGCGGCTAAAAAATATTATAAATCGTCAAACAGAACCTATGGCATTTTTGTACCGGATGCAGCACCTGATAGAACTGTGGTGGCCGAAACTCCGGATATTGCTAAACTCCTGAATGGCTATAAAGGAAAAGAAGTGGCTGCACAAAAAGCAAACTTTGAAAATACCATAGAAAATATAAAAAGAAATACAGAGTATGGTGTTTTGGCAAACGGAGGGAAGTATGCATTGCTTGAAAAACCTACTAAAGGAGATAAGATAACTGCATCTGTTATTCTCAGGTTCGGTGATGAAAAAAGCCTGAATAATAAATCGGAAATCGGCGGTGTCCTGGCTGAAATGCTTTATTCAGGCACTACTACCAAAACCAAAGAACAAATAGCGGATGAATTAGACAGGATAAAGACAAGTATTTCTTTTTCCGGCGGCAGTACTTCTCTTTCCATTAATATTAATACAGACAAAAAAAATCTGTCAGCTGCCCTTGCACTATTGGATGATATGCTTCAAAATCCAAAATTTGATGCTAAAGAGTTTGATAGAATAATACTAGATACCAAAGCCAGTTATGAAACAGGTAAAAGTGACCCTCAAACCTTAGCGGCTCAGAAGTTGCAGAAAATGCTAAGTAATTACCCGTCAGGGCATCCTTATTATGCTTCCAGCACAGATGAAAGTCTGGAAGAACTTGCCAAAGTCAAACTGGATGATGTAAAAAAATATTATCATGATTTTTATGGAGCCAATAATTCTGTCTCATCGTTTGTGGGTGAGTTGGATAAAAAACAGATAAAATCATTTCTTGAAAGCAGTTTTGGCAAGTGGAACAGTAAAGAAACATACAAAGAAGTGGAGCCGATCTATTTTGAGTCGAAGGCAAAAACAGAAACAATCAACACTCCGGATAAAACCAATGCAATGTTGCTGGGGGGATTAAATCTGAATATCTCCCGCAAGCACCCGGATTATGCAGCTGTAATTATAGCAAATGAGTTATTAGGGGGTGGTGCTTTTCTTTCGTCAAGAATACCACAGCGCCTCAGGGAAAATGAAGGCATGAGTTATGGAGCAGGTAGTTTTATGAATGTAGAATATAATTACAACATAGGTAACTGGGGAGTATATGCTATGTTTAATCCATTGTATAAAGGCCGCCTGGATTCTGCTCTTCACCAGGAGATTGATAAAGCTATAAAAACAGGATTTACACAAGATGAATTAACTAAATCAGTGGCAAGCTGGCAGGAACAAGGCAGAACATCACTTGGCAGCAATGATAACCTGGCCAGTATCCTTCGTTCTTTTTTACAAAACGACCGTGACCTTAATCAATACATTGAATTTGATAATAAATTAAAGAATTTGAAACTGGATGCTGTGAATACAGCATTGCGTAAATATTTTGACAAGTCGAAATTTGTAATGGTGTATGGCGGGGATTTTGAAAAAGGAAAAACTGATACACCAACGGAGAAAAAAGGATTTTAATTTGTCAATGATTTAAAAATATCTTGCAAGCTATAATTTTCGCTTTGCAGTGAAATTATATTAAGGTTTTGCTGCAATGCGATTTGTAATAATTGCTTTCTTACAGCCTCCGGATTGGCAGTTTGTAATTTATAGTGAGAGGCTTGAAGTTGTTCGACCTTAACAACTTCATTTAATTTTTCTAATAGATTTCTGTCAACGGCTTCTTTGAAGGCTACAATTACAACATGATTTTCTTTATTGCCTTTTTGTAAGGCAGCCAAACTATCATTAGCCACCAATTGCCCTTTATTAATAATTATCACCCGGTCGCAAATAGCTTCTACTTCCTGTAAAATATGGGAAGAAAAAAGAACGGTTTTATTCAAACCTTGTTTTTTTATAACTTCTCTTATTTCTACAATCTGGTTAGGGTCAAGCCCGGTCGTGGGCTCATCCAATATCAATACTTCGGGATCATGTATTAAAGCCGCAGCTAATCCAACTCTTTGTTTATATCCTTTTGAAAGCTGGCCGATTTTTTTCTTGCTTTCACTTTTTAATCCTGTTAGCTCAATTACATTTTCAATCTTTTCTTTAGGATTTTGAACCTTATGTACTTCGGCCACAAACCCTAAATATTCCCTCACATACATATCATAATACAATGCGTTCAATTCCGGCAGGTAGCCAATTTTCTTTTTTGTTTCCAATGGTTGATCTGCTACGTTGATGCCACAAACGAAGGCTTCGCCACTTGTCTGTTGCAGGTAGCCGGTTATGATTTTCATAGTGGTTGATTTACCGGCACCGTTGGGTCCGAGGAAACCAACAATTTCTCCCTTATCAATCTTAAAAGAAATATTGTTGACAGCTTTTTGTTCGCCGTATTCCTTCAGTAGATTTTTTACTTCAATTGACATGATACAAACCTACATCAAAACATCAAATTAGTTATATCTGGCTTCACATAGTCTTATTTCATTATTTTTATGCCTTATGATTACTATTATTTGTATCATTTTTATTGTGGGCTATGCTGCCATAGCCCTTGAGCATCCGATTAAAATTAATAAGGCCGCCACAGCACTTATTACCGGTGTCTTATGCTGGACCGTGTTTGCTCTTTTTGCTCAGGATAAACATTCCCCTTCACATTTGCTTACCGAATATTTGGGTGAAGTAGCCGGCATTTTATTTTTTCTGCTGGGCGCAATGACAATTGTAGAATTGATAGATGCTCATGATGGATTTGAGGTGATCACCTCCCGTATTAAAACAACAAGTAAAAGAAAATTAGTATGGATAGTGGGTTTTTTAGCCTTCTTTCTTTCGGCAGTGCTGGATAACCTTACCACAACCATTGTATTGGTTTCATTGTTGCGCATTATTATTCCTGATAAAAAAGACAGATTGTTATTTGCAGGCCTTGTAGTTATTGCCGCCAATGCCGGAGGTGCCTGGAGCCCTATCGGGGATGTAACGACAACTATGCTGTGGATTGGTGGGCAAATAACGGCCGGGAGTATTATCATTCAAACCATTCTTCCAAGCCTTGTTTGTTTTTTAATACCGGCCTTTATTATAAGCAGGCAAGTAAAGGGGGATGTAGCAAGTATGAATATAGAAGGTATAAATAAGGAGTTGACAAGCAGCAGCCGCGAAAGGAATATTGTATTCTGGCTGGGCATAGGGAGCCTTTTATTTGTCCCTGTTTTTAAAACGGTTACTCATTTACCGCCCTACATGGGTATTTTGTTAGGTTTGGGTGTCATGTGGGTGATAACTGAAATGATACATAGCGAAAAAGATGAAGCAGAGAAAGGTGTATTGTCTGTGAACCATGCATTACGAAAAATAGATACACCGAGCATTTTATTTTTTCTTGGTATATTAATAAGTATTGCTGCATTGCAGGCAAGCGGAGTACTTACTGACCTTGCCGTTGCCATGAATAATTCTATCGGTAACATAAAGCTTATCACTCTTTCCATAGGCTTGCTTTCGGCCATTGTGGATAATGTGCCATTAGTAGCGGCAGCGCAGGGAATGTATGGGTTGGAACAATACCCGACGGGGCATTTCTTCTGGGAATTTTTGGCGTATTGTGCAGGTACCGGGGGCAGCTGTTTGATCATTGGTTCAGCAGCTGGGGTAGCAGCTATGGGGTTAGAAAAAATAGAATTCTTCTGGTACATGAAAAAAATAGGTTGGCTGGCATTGATAGGTTATTTGGCGGGTGCCGGTGCGTTTATTCTTCAGCATTATTTGATGAGCTGAGTATTCTTTTTATAAACCTTCAAATTCGTATAAGGGGTCAATATCAATTCCGGCTTTCATTTCCACAACTGGTTTAATGATTCCATCATGCAGATCATAAACCCATCCATGCAGGTCAGGTCTTTGCTCGCTACTCCATGCTTTTTGAATAATAGCTGTTTTGGCAAGATTGAAAACCTGTTCTTTTACATTTATTTCTACCAACCGGTCCACTTTTTTATTTTCATCGGATATCAATTCAAGTTCTTTCCGGTGAATACGGTATATATCTTTAATGTTGCGGAGCCACATATTAAGCACCTGGTTAAAATCAGTGTTTGAAATGGCGGCTTTTACTCCCCCGCATCCATAATGTCCGCAGACTACCACATGCTTTATTTTTAAATGATTGACCGCATAATCAACTACACTCATCAAGTTTACATCGGTATTTACTACCAGGTTGGCAACATTGCGGTGAATGAAGATTTCTCCCGGTTCAGTTTGTGTTATCTGGTCTGGCGGTACTCTGCTGTCACTGCAACCAATCCATAAAAATTCCGGTGATTGTACATGTAATAATCGTTCAAAAAAACCAGGGTCTTCGGCTAGCTTTCGGGCTGCCCAGTATTTGTTATCCTTTAATAATACCTCGTAGGGCTTCATAAACGAAAGTGTTTATTTCAAAAGTAGCTCTTATTAAGCAGGGAAATGCGAACAATTGTTTGGGTTTATTTCGTCTTTTGGTTTAAATTTTTTACTCAAAAAATGACAGTTAGCTTAAACAATTTCATTTCGGCACTGTTATCTTTGCCTCAGCTTATATATACTTCGTATTGGCTTTATTTAATTAGAAATCAATTACAAAGGGTTTGGTTTACAAATCCTAAAGAGTTATTTTGCAACACTTTTGATGAAGGGCAAACAAAAAACATATAGTATTTTCCAGCAGGTCTCTGCCATTTTTATGGTGCTTGCCCTGCTGTGGCTGACTGTAAGTACCCCTTTTGTATTTGCCAGCCAACAGCGTTTAGCCGAGCACAAGAAAGCGAATACTACAGAGTCTGCTACACCAGGCACTAATGACGATGCTTCAAATCCATTTTCTAATACCACAGAAGAAAAAAACCCCAGCAGCACTTCCCTTTCAGAGGAATTCTTGCATGATCACTATACCGCTGACCACTTCTTTTCTATTGCTTCGCAATATCATAAATGCGAAAATGCAGATACTTATAATGCCTTCCACGGCGAATTGCTCGTTCCTCCCCCCAACTTAGTATAATCAATTCCTCATTACTTTTTAACAGCTGTACAATTTGAGTTGTTAATGTCTAATTCACATTTACTTCATTCCTAAAACAGGATTAAAGGGCTTATTATTATGAAATCAAAGAACAGTTTATTTGCAAATCTTAAATATGATTTGCCTGCAGGCCTGGTGGTTTTTCTGGTCGCATTGCCTTTATGTATCGCTATTGCTGTAGCCAGTGGAGCCACACCCTTCAGCGGTCTGATTGCCGGTATTATTGGTGGTCTTGTAGTAGGTTCGTTAAGTAATTCACCACTGAGTGTTAGTGGCCCTGCTGCAGGATTGGCTACTTTAGTTTCTGGTGCCATTATAGCCTTGGGAGGATTAGAAAGTTATGGCCTCTTTTTGTGCGCCGTGATGTTGGCTGGATTAATTCAAATAGTATTAGGTGTTTTAAAGTTGGGTGGCATTGCTAATTATATTCCTTCCAGTGTAATAAAAGGGTTGCTCACCAGCATTGGTATACTAATCATTGCTAAGCAAATTCCGCATATTTTCGGCAGAGATAAAGATGAAAAAGGCCATCTCATAGATATAATACCTTTTGAGGGTGGCGACTGGCATGAGCTGCTTATTCCCTTACAAAAAATTGAAGTGGGAGTAGTTATTATTTCTTTGCTTTCTATATTAATAATGGTAGTATGGGATAAATCTCCTTTAAAGAAAAAACTGCCTTATATACCAAGCGCCTTGGTAGCCGTAATACTAGGTATTGTGCTGAATCAAATCTGGATTGGGGCAAGCAGTAGTTTGCAAATTGTAGAGGAGTCTCACCTGATAAAATTACCGGTAGCACAAAATGCCCAG